>Ga0070748_1000013_pt1 | contig 110256 bp, 91 predicted proteins | sample VirMetDEL_Nov_12_FD_77015 | JGI IMG/M metagenome (GOLD analysis project Ga0070748, IMG submission 77015) | Aqueous microbial communities from the Delaware River and Bay under freshwater to marine salinity gradient to study organic matter... | ecosystem: Environmental > Aquatic > Marine >... | reverse complement strand
TTAGGTGAAGGTACTGCCCGCCTGTTATCGAATCAAATTCTTTATGGCCGATTTGAGCAGCAGCAAAATCTGCTGACTCAAGCCGAATTGAAATTACTGCAAGCGCAGGTTAATCCGCACTTTCTGTTCAATGCACTCAATACCATTAGCGCGATAATCAAGCGCGATCCCGATATGTCTAAGCAGTTGCTGCAGCAGTTATCTCAGTTTTTACGGATCAATTTAAAGCGAACGACAGGCTTAGTGACGCTCGGGGATGAGCTCGATCACATCGCGTCCTATCTCACCATTGAAAAAGCGCGTTTTATTGATAAATTACAAGTCAGTATCGCGATACCTGAATCACTCTACCACTGTAAAGTACCGGCCTTTACCCTGCAGCCGATTATTGAGAATGCGGTAAAGCACGGTACTTCGCACATGATAGAGCAAGGGCAGATTAAAGTGACGGGCAAGCTCGAAAATGATGTGTTGGAATTAGAAGTCACAGACAATGCCGGATTATATCAACCCGTTGAGGGCTCTGAAGGCCTAGGGATGAACTTAGTGCATAAACGCATTCAAAACATTTTTGGTGAGCAATATGGCGTCACAGTAGAATGCGAAGCGGATGAATTGACTCGCGTTACTATAAGATTACCCATAGATAATACTGAGATATCCAATATGGACACCCGCTCGTGATCACTTGTTTAATTGTCGATGATGAACTGTTTGCTCGTGAAGAATTAGCCGATCTTTTGGGGCAAGAACACGACATTGAAATTGTTGGCCAATGCGCTAATGCCATTGAGGCGTTACAAAGCATAGCCAAAGAAAAACCTCAGTTAATTTTTCTCGATATCCAAATGCCGCGCATTTCGGGCATGGAACTTATCGCTATGCTCGACCCCGATAACATGCCAAAGATTGTGTTTGTTACCGCCTACGACGAGTTTGCCGTCAAAGCTTTCGACAATCATGCCTTCGATTACTTACTCAAACCGATAGATGCCGAGAGACTGAGTAAAACCCTCACTCGGGTGCGTAAAAATCTAACGCCTCAAATTATGGATCCCATTACCCCAAAGCGTCTGGAACATATTCCCTGTTACAGCGGTAATAAACTCAAGGTGATTGCCATCCAAGATGTGGAATATGTTTTCAGTGACTTAAGTGGTGTTCATGTGGCCAGCGCTAAAGGCAAAGTCCATACCCAATTGACCTTAAAAGTGTTTGAAGAAAAAACCCCACTGGTGCGCTGCCATCGGCAGTATTTGATTTCACCTAAGGCAATTGCCGAAATTGAGCTGTTAGACACGGGCGCCGAAGTCACCACCCACTCAGGGGATAAAGTGCCCGTCTCACGGCGTTATCTTAAGAGCCTTAAACAGTTGTTCGGCTTCCAATAACTCAAGCAAAAAGCCATCTTAGCGGGTATTTTTAGTCACAAGATGGCCAACAACACCCGCCGTTAACATACGATTGCAACCACTCAAGCCCACCTATTACCGCTCACCCTGCATTTTCGACCACTCATTGAGATTGCGAAGTTTTATATCAACAACTTGTTTACACTCGCCAGAACTCAAATGGGGAGATAACAAAAATGATGTGGTTCCTACTCTGTGTCGGTCTGCTGATCGGCGGCTACTTTATCTATGGCGCCTTTGTCGAGAAAGTCTTCGGCATTAACGCTAATCGTCAAACACCTGCTTTTAGTCAGACTGATGGCGTCGACTTTGTGCCTATGTCTAAGGGTAAAGTCTATTTAATTCAATTATTAAACATCGCAGGCGTAGGCCCAATCTTTGGTCCTATCTTAGGTGCCCTCTATGGTCCTGCGGCCATGTTGTGGATTGTGGTTGGCTGTATCTTTGCGGGTGCCGTGCATGACTACTTTTCTGGCATGTTGTCAGTACGTAACGGTGGCCAATCTGTGCCAAACCTTGCGGGTAAATATTTAGGAAAGAGTGCCAAACACTTTATGAACGTGTTTGCTATCGTGCTGCTACTGCTAGTTGGTGTGGTCTTTATCTCAGCACCTGCAGGTTTACTGGGCAAGCTTACCGGTTGGGACGTGAGCATTTTCGTAGGTATTATCTTCGTCTACTACCTGATCGCAACTGTGGTACCAGTCGATAAGATTATCGGCCGTTTATACCCCTTCTTCGGCGCTTTATTATTTTTCATGTCGTTCGGTCTGGCTTTCGCGATTATCCTATCAAGCGAGCACACCTTACTGCCGAACGTACAAGCGGGCGATTTCTTCCAAAACTTAAACCCAAATGACATGCCACTTTGGCCTGCGTTATTTATCACCATCGCCTGTGGCGCGGTATCGGGTTTCCATGCAACTCAATCACCATTAATGGCACGCTGCGTTGAAAACGAAACCAATGGTCGCTTCGTTTTCTTTGGCGCCATGATTGGCGAAGGTATTATTGCGCTGCTTTGGTGTGCGATTGCATTGTCATATTTCGGCGGTGTGGAAGGATTAAGCACAGGCATGTCAGGTAACCCTGCCAACGTCGTCTATGAGGCTTCTACCGGTCTGTTAGGTGCTATTGGTGGCTTTATGGCTATCCTAGGTGTGATTATTCTGCCGATTACTTCAGGTGATACGGCTTTCCGCTCTGCGCGTTTGATTCTGGCTGAGTTTTTCAACATGCCACAAATCTCACTGCCAAAACGCTTAGTGTTAGCACTCCCACTGTTTGTTATCGGCGGTATGTTGACTCAAGTGGATTTTGGTGTCATTTGGCGCTACTTTGGTGTGGCAAACCAAACCACTGCGGTATTAATGCTGTGGACAGCTTCGGCTTACTTGTTACGTCATAACAAACTGCATTGGATTGCGACTATCCCAGCGATGTTTATGACCACTGTGGTCATCACCTTCCTACTGAACTCGTCAACCTTAGGTGCAGGCTTACCTATGACGGTATCAACTATAGCAGGTGTCGTCACCACCTTAGTGATTACAGCGCTGTTGATTGTTAAAACCAAAGGTAAAGGTGAGATTGATTTACCGGTAGAAACTGAGCTTAAAGAAACAGCCAAAGACTCATAAAACAGTCCGAATGACCAAGCTAAAACAGGCGCTTTATTGCGCCTGTTTTGATCATATCACTCCACTAGTAATTGCCATCACAGGTTTACGCTAGCCAGATATTCAGGCTTGACTCGATACCATTGCACACTGTATCAGGCATACAAAACTGCTATACTCCCGCCATAGCACACTGCAACATGCATAATATGAATCAATTGAATAACCCGCTCCACGGCATTAAACTGGAAACGATCATCACTTACTTAGTCGAGAAATACGGCTGGGAAGAATTAGGTGAGAGAATTAATATCCGCTGTTTTACCCACGATCCCAGCATCAAATCCAGTTTACGTTTTTTAAGAAAAACAGAGTGGGCACGGGATAAAGTCGAATATCTTTATTTAAAAGCCAACAAATTACCCTTACCGCCACCTAAAGCCGAAGCGAGTCAAACCGCTAAGAAGCCTGTGGCAAAAATCACAACTAAAAAAGCGACTCAAACCACGACAGACAAGCCAGCTAAAAGCGAGAAATCCAGCTCAGATGGCAAAGTAAACAGCCATATTTGGGGTAACAATTAATCCTAGGCCGCTGCTGCCATAAAGCGTAAACAGCCCTAGAATCAGGGCTGTATTGTTATAATAAATCAATAATGTATCGATTTTACTTACCTATTTACACTAATCCACACCTTTAATTTAATTGTGGCTAATAGCGTTTACTAAGAGGCTGTGAGCCATGAGCAAGCACTCTTTTTGGCTGAGCGACAAAAAGTGACTTCAGTTTTCAAATTGATGGCCGATAGAAGTGGAGCATGATCCAAATTTTCATGAATGGAGTGTTAAATGAACATTAATGGAATAAACAGTAACGCAACTGGCTCAGGTTTCACCGCCGTATCAAGCGCATATATCGCAGCGACACCAGCCGCAATAAAAACACCTACGGCGAATAGTGAGTCCACTGACTCACAAGATACCCAAGAGACAGTCTCCATTTCTAATGCGGGCCGCGCGGCTTTATCCAACGACTTCGGAGCCCCTTTAAGAGAGAAAGCCTTGGCTAAAAAAAATGAAACTGAAATCACAACAACAGAAGAGGAACCCCTAACGTTAATTGACGAACAAATCAAAAAGATAAAAGAGCAAATCAAAGAATTACAAGAGATGCTAGCCAAGCTTAAGGGAGATGACTCAGAAGCTGCAGATCAGCAACGTAAGATGCTGCAAGAACAAATAATGTTACTTAGTGGTCAAATCGCCACCTTGTTGGATAAAAAGATGCAAGATGCTAAAAAGTCAGATTAACTTAAGATAGTTTAGTTACCAAGCCTGTACAAAATCAACCGACAATTATTCACCCGCTTTGCTTAGATAGGAAAACTGAACATCAAACGCCAAATATTCAAGCCATCGCCACGCCGGTAGCTGAATCCAATACGATCAACACCCAGCAATTCGCCCCCAAGGGGCTTAGAAAACGCGAGGGAAAAACCGGCCTCATAGCTGCCAGAAACTATGGTGTCTTGCTCTATCTCGCTGATAAATCTGAGTTCATTGAAATACCAATAACCCACAACAAAGACCCTTGGTTGCACCTGCAGATCCCACCATTGCCAGCGCGGCGCTAATCCTAAATCCACACCTGTTTGTAGCACCGCAAATTGATCGGCAAACTTGCCATAATGCTCACTGTACCCAGCGAAACGTAATCTCGACACCCACACCGCATCTTGCCCAGCTAGGGTAAAATCATACAAACTGCTGATCCCTGATGCGATAATGGCAACGTTATCGTTTTTATCGAAGTTTGTACCAAAGCCGATATCTAAATACCCTTCCATTCGAGTGTTTTCGCTCGCTTGCCAATGATGCTCAAAACCTGGGGTAATGGTCATAGTCCCTATCGATGACGGTAACTCACCTTCGGTGATATCTTTGGCTAAATAATCAAAAAATCCAAAGGAGATAGGTAAGCGTAACCAAGTCTGGCTACCGCTATCTTTCTTTAAATCAAAGCTTAACGGAATGCTAACGACGGTCGCATTTTGGTTGGCGGCGCGATACACCCCAGTACCGAGATAACTACCAAAGGCGTAAACAGAATTGGGATTACTGCTCGACTCTATCGGATTGCTGCCATTGGCATTAGTGCTCGGCGCATGACTGATAGAAACAGGAACGACAGGCACGCCAGCATCATTTGCTTGAGACGCAGACGTAAATGTCGCAGATGCGAACGTATTTGCGGGGGATGTACTATTGGCGAAAACGTCAGAAACAATGCTCAGTAACACTAAGCAAATTAACGACAAACATAATGGCAACCGACTGAAAAAATGGCTCAATTGACTTAAACCTTACTCATTTCTGACTCAATCGGTCGACCCATCATAAATACAAAGCTACTTATTTTCATCCATAAAATGATATTCAGACATCATGTGTCCAAGCTCAGTGGATTTGGTCTTTAAGTAGGCTTCGTTGTAACGATTCTTACCAACTTGCAGCGGTACGCGCTCAACCACTTCGATGCCAAATTCCTTCATCGCTTTTACTTTGCGAGGATTATTGGTCATCAAGCGCACATGCTTCACACCTATCTGTTCTAGCATAGGTTTGATCATGTCATATTTACGCATATCTGCCTCAAAACCTAACTGCTCGTTGGCCTCAACTGTGTTGGCACCTTTATCTTGCAACTCGTAGGCGCGTATTTTATTCAACAAACCAATGCCACGGCCTTCTTGACGCAAATAGAGAATAAAGCCAGTGCCCGTTTCCGCAATATTTTGCATGGCAGCTTGTAACTGAAAACCACAGTCACAACGCAAGCTAAATAACGCATCGCCAGTTAAACACTCGGAATGAATACGGCCCAACACAGGTTCATCCGCACTGAGCGTACCGAATGTGAGCGCAACATGCTCTTTGCCTGATTCGGTATCTTCAAAACCATGCATGGCAAACACGCCCCAAGGAGTGGGTAACTTTGACGTCGCGACATATTTTATCGACATACTTAACCTTAACGACAACTCTCATTCCATGAGACGAATAAGATCCCTAGAAACAAAACGAGGATTAGGCACTTAGCCAACTAAGCGCACTATTCTAAAGTGTTTTTGAACAATCCAGAAATACTTTAGTGTTTTAATCAACTAAACCAAACATGAATGTCTTTTCGATGGGCAGCACGAAGGAATGGATTAAAACGAAGCAGTGCATAAAGTACAAGGAGCACAAACACGCGATCGACACTCGATCCCGTGCCAGTGACATCCTATCCCACATTAAAATTTTGCGGGTGCGTATCCAGTCACTTCCGTTAGCCCCATTTCACGGCCGATTGCTGTCATTGGGTGGATGACCACAAGCCCTTTGACAGACTTTTTCAGTTTACCCATGTCCGCTTGTTCTGCTTTTGTCAAAGCACGATGGAAAGGCAAACCTTTGATATCTGACCCTTGCTTATTCAATAAGCGGGTTTGTTGGCCTTTTACACTACCAATTTGCTTAGTGACTGCAGCAATTTCACGTTTGAACTGGGCAATAATGACGTCATCGCCTCGTTGTTCAGCCGCAGCAAGTTTACGACGAAATTTATCTAGTTTATCGTTAAGCTGCTGCAGTTCTTGCTTTAAATTCATTCTGTTACCTTAAATTACCTAAGTTAGCCACAGTAAAATCTTAGCCTGATTATGCTAGCGTCTGTGTCAAGGCCTGAGATTATAGCAGCAAGTTACAGATCCTCGTTACCGCTTTTATAACAAACGAATGATCTGATTGCTGCTACCGCGAAATACGAGACTTGGATCGGCAAGACTTTGTTCAAATTTTCCATCCACCAGCACATCAATATAGGCTAGCACGGCGCGCTGTTCATCACTCAACTCATCGAGTACATAACCCGTCCACAGCCAAATATCTTTACCCGCACACTCGGTCTTTACTCGCTTGACGAGTGCCAAAATGGCACTGAGATTGACGGGCAATAATGGATCACCACCCGAAAGCGATAAACCACGGCGCACAATCCGCTGATCATTGAGATCGGCAATAATCCTATCTTCCATCGTCCTATCAAACACATGCCCAGAACGAGGATCCCAAGTGCTTTGATTATAACAACCGCGGCATTGGTGCTCACAGCCAGAAACAAACAAGGTCGCACGGGTACCTGGGCCATTGACCACATCGATAGGATAATATTGATGGTAATTCATTGATGGTCACTCACAGTGCATTTCATCTTTTAACATTGGTACTTATCCCATGGCACCATTTATGCCACGTGATGCCACGGAATAAGTCTAACAGGCAGAATAAGGTAATAATGTTACAAGTGTTTGATCCTACGTTTTACTTCTTCTTGCTTACCATAATTAAAGGGCCGCGCATCAGGGCTGCCTAAGTAACCGCACACACGGCGCGTGACTGACACTCGACTTGGCTCATGGTTGCCGCACTTAGGGCAAGTGAACCCTTTACTGGTACAGCTAAATTCGCCAGTAAAGCCACAGTCGTAGCATTCGTCGATTGGCGTGTTCGTGCCATAGTAAGGCACGCGGCTATAACTATAATCCCACACGTTTTCCAGCGCTTCGAGGTTATGCTGCATATTTGGATATTCGCCATAACAAATAAAGCCACCGTTAGCGATAGCGGGATATGGCTGTTCAAAATCAATTTTATCGTAAGGATTTACACTTTTTTCCACATCAAGGTGGAAACTATTAGTGTAATAGCCCTTGTCCGTCACCCCTGTGACTAGGCCAAATTGCTTCGCATCCAGTTTGCAAAAACGGCTGCAAAGACTCTCGCTTGGCGTGCTATACAGACTAAAGCCATAACCTGTTTCAGCCTTCCATGCATCCGTGGCAGCTTTAAGATAAGCCACAATAGCGACGGCTTTGTCCCTTAATTGTGCATCGTCAAATACATGGGTTTGGGTGCCATAGAGTGCATTCATGGTTTCATGCAGACCAATGTAACCGAGTGAAATCGATGCGCGACCATTTTTAAAAATTTGAGAGACATCTTCATCGGCGCGCAAACGCACACCACAGGCACCTTCCATATAGAGGATAGGTGCCACGCGGGCTTTAACGCCATTGAGTCGCTGGATACGCGTATCCAGCGCTTTACGGGCTAAGACTAATCTGTCATCTAAAAGACGATAAAACTCCGCCTCATCGCCCTTCGCTTCCAAGGCAATCCGCGGCAAGTTTAAGCTCACTACCCCAAGATTATTGCGCCCTTCATGCACGAGTTCGCCATTTTCCTCATAGGTGCCTAAAAAGCTGCGGCAACCCATTGGGGTTTTAAATGATCCGGTCACTTTCTCGACTTGCTCGTAGTTGAGAATGTCGGGATACATGCGCATAGTCGCGCATTTGAGCGCCATCTGTTTGACATCGTAATTGCAATCGCCCGCTTTGTGATTAATGCCATCACGAATCGCAAACACTAACTTAGGGAAAACTGCCGTCTTACGGTTTTTACCTAATCCCGCCATCCGTACTTTGAGCATAGATTGCTGAATTAAGCGCGATTCCCACGAGGTGCCTAATCCAAAGCCAAAGGTCACGAACGGTGTTTGACCGTTGGCAGTGTGTAAAGTATTGACCTCATATTCCAAAGATTGAAATGCATCATGACATTCTTTTTCAGTTTGCGCCGTGGCGAAGGCTTTAGCGTCGGTAATCTTCCAATTCAGGGCAATTTGGTAATGTTTGTCGTAGCTCTTAGCGACAAATGGGGCTAACACCTCATCGATACGATTAATAGTTGTGCCGCCATAGATATGGCTCGCCACTTGGGCAATGATCTGTGCGGTCACTGCTGTCGCCGTTGAAATAGACTTTGGGGTTTCAATTTCGGCATTACCCATTTTAAAGCCATGGGTCAACATGCCAGCTAAATCAATCAACATGCAGTTAAACATCGGGAAAAACGGCGAGTAATCTAGGTCGTGGTAATGGATCTCGCCCGCCTCATGGGCAGCGACCACATCCTTAGGCAAGATATGACTCTTGGCATAATGTTTAGCAACTATACCCGCGAGCAAATCCCGCTGAGTAGGAATAACTTTCGAATCTTTATTGGCATTTTCATTGAGTAAGGCCGCATTGCTTTGCTCGACTAAACCACGGATTTCTAGATTGAGTTTACTGGTCGCTTCACGGCACACATCTCTGTCGTGACGGTATTCGATATACACTCGCGCTAATGATTTATACGGCCCTTCCATCAACAAGTTTTCAACCGCATCCTGCAAATGATGGATATCAACTTCAGTTAAGGTCGCAACGCTTTGACTGATACACGCTGCCACTGTCGCTGCATAATCGCCATCCTCTATTCCAACTGAGTTTGCAGCGGCATTCACTGCATCCCTTATCCTTGTTTCATCAAAAGGTGTGCGGCAACCATCACGCTTAATTACGACTGGCATTGTTCAGTTCCTCTCCATCTCGCCTAAAAATTAACACTACATCTAGTGATTTTAAAAGCATAAAACACAATATGTAGAGTATTAGGCTACAACGACGGTGAGGCGTCCATGATCCAGATCATAGTTTTTAGGATGAAATAAAAGAACAACCCAGAACTGCAGCTAGGCCCAATTATCTGAAAATTGCGCCTTGACCTGCTGATTAAACCCAGCTAGTTGATGCCTGAAATCAGTGATGATCAAGCACCATAACTCAAGATTAACGTTTAGCGAGTGCGAGATAACTACTGAGTTGGCCCGATGCTGACTGATGAGAGCCCATAGACGAAGCGAGTTGCATCATAGATTTAAGCCCCTGCCATTGCTGCTTTTGGGTATCCGTTAGTGGTGGCTCGGAGTTTAAATAATCCGTTAACTGGCCAAGGACTTTGGTGGCTTTTTGAGCGAGCACAGGCGACTGAGCATCATCCATATTGGTCAAAACGTTTTTCGCATCGACCAAGGTATTGATAAGGGGGTTGTTCGGTGATTTTTTGGCTAATGATTTCAGTTCATCATCCAAAAAATCTTGCAGCGACTGCTTGCTCGGGGTGGTTGTGCTCGGAACTGTAATACCGTTTTTTGATAAACGCTCAAGCTGTACGTCCGATAAAATGCCGTCCTTTTGTAAACGTGACACTAATGCGGGAATATCGGCGACACCAAATTTGCCATCGGCAAAAAAATCCTTCGCCATCGACTGAATTTTCTGTGCACGTTGCGCCCGTGGCGACAGCGCTATCTCATCGGCTTTACCTGTGTCGGGTTTAGCGGCATCCGACTGAGTTTTTTTGGTCTCTGTGGTCGCATCGGTTTTAGCCGTACTCGTCTTTTGGCTATTGGCACCATAGGCATCGGCGATACTGGTACTGCTGCGATTAAGATTGAAGGCGTTTAAAATAGAATTCATCGTCAATAATTCGGCGTCTAAGATTCAATGACGGTTTTAAAGCAAAAACTAAGCCAATCAAGTATTAATCTTTGCAGAACCTGAATTATCGGGTAGCGAACAGCACCAGTAGCTTTATCTCTAGGACTGTAAATCTTCAATAAGGGCAAGACATTGCCGCCTCAATAAATCGAGTGCCTCGGCATCCATCTGCACTTTATTCAGCAAAGTTTGCTTCAAGGCTAGGGCTTCATGCTTTATCGCCTCTCCCTGAGCCGTCAGAGTGATCAATTTTTTCCGCTCATCTTCAACGCAGGCCAAACGCGTGATCAAGCCTTTTACCTCTAACCGCTTAACGATAGGCGTTAGCGTCCCCATATCGAGCTTAGTCGCCATTGATAGCTGGGTTTGGCTACAGCCATTTTGACGCCAAAGGGTTTGCATCACCAGATATTGAGGGAAAGTTAACTCGTATGCCTCGAGTAAAGGCCGATAAGCGCGCACTAAGGCATTGCTCGCAGAATATAACGCGAAGCACACATTGTCAGATAAACACAGTGCATCACTTGGCGCTAGGCTTTGTGGCTCTGGGTTTAGAAGCTCTGGATTTTGACTCTGGTCTGTAGATCCAAGCTCTGGGTGAGATAAACAATTTTGCACGTTTAAGCGCCTGTCATTCAAACATAGCGCTATCTTATCCGATCCGCCCCATCGCATCTAGTTTGCGCGCAAAGTATTTGCATTGTGTCATGAAGCCACGTACAGTTGACGCAGTTAGTTTGCGCACAAACAAAAGGTTAATTTTCTATGAGTAGCACTATTACCGAAACCCGTGAAATCCATTTAGCCGGTCGCCCTGAAGGCATGCCTACGGCAGAGAACTTTGCTTTAGTAAATAATCCCTTAGCACCGCTCGCCGATGGCCAAGTGTTGATAAAAAACCTGTGGATGTCGGTCGACCCTTATATGCGCGGCCGCATGATAGATCGTAAGAGTTATGTTCCGCCCTTCGCCTTGAATCAAGTCTTAGAAGGCGGCGCGATTGGTGAAGTTATCGCGTCTAAAAACAGTGATTTCCCTGTAGGCACTAAAGTAAGCAGCATGTTAGGTTGGCGCGAGCACGCTGTCACTGACACTGCTGGACTGACCGCTCTACCGCAAACCGAATTAGACAGTTCACATTTCCTCGGCGTGCTTGGTATGCCGGGCATGACAGCGTGGACGGGACTGACTCGCATCACAGATTTAAAAGCGGGTGAAACCCTGTTTGTTTCTGCCGCATCAGGCGCCGTCGGCAGTGTTGCTTGCCAGATTGGTAAACTGATGGGGGCTCGCGTAATCGCCTCTGTGGGTTCAGATGAAAAAGCGGCATTGCTGCAAAGCTATGGTGTTGATGCCATCAACAATTACAAAACCTGTGGCAATCTCACCCAAGCGCTCACAAAGGCCGCGCCAGAAGGGATTGATGTGTACTTTGAAAACGTCGGTGGCGAGCACTTAGCCGCAGCGCTGAGCAATATGAAAGATCATGGTCGTATCGCCGTTTGCGGTATGATTTCGCAGTACAACGACACAGCACCAACACCTGGTCCAGACAACTTGGCCCTGATAGTGATGCGTAAACTTAAGCTAGAAGGTTTTATCGTATCCGAACATTGGGCGCATTATACTGAGTTTGCCACTAAAATGGCTCAATGGTTAGCTGAAGGTAAAGTCAAAGCTGAACAAACCATTTATCAAGGGCTTGAACAAGCACCTGATGCCTTTATCGGTCTGTTTGAAGGCAAGAATCGCGGTAAAATGTTGGTAAAATTGGCGTAACTCGCCATCAAAGTGACATAAACGCTCTGTTTAGATAACAAGACTCAGCTTTAGATAGTAAACAGTCGGTGTAACGCGAGTTATTCCGACTGTTTCTATTTGATAGTCAATTGTTTATCTTTTAACCTTTAACGGATTAACCCTTCCACATCGCAGCTTCAATCAAATGTGCCACCTTCTCCACAGCGGCCTCGCCTGCGGCAATCGCTTCATCGGCACGGTGAAATTCCATAGTACCAATATTACCGACCTCAGGCACAATACAAATATCTGGCGGATCGCCCATCAAGCGTGCCCGTTTATGTCTTTGCTCTAAAATGCCCATTGATTGCGACATCACGGCAATCATGCCAGGATTCGATTTAGTGCCAAGCGAAAACTTATCGGTAAGATTGCTGACATAATCTCGGCCACGGGCAAACAAATCCATAAATCCGGTTTCTTGTCTTGCAGATGGATCCATTTCAGGTTCCGTTATCTTTTGACTCGTCATGTTCACCGGCAATACTTGAATACGGCCAGAATGATAACCATATAAATCCACTGCAATCACCAGATCAACGCCCATGGCACGACTAACAGAAACTGGCACTGGATTCACCACAGCACCATCAACGAGCCAGCGGTCTCCCTGTTTTACGGGCGCTAAAATCCCCGGCATGGAACAAGACGCGCGCACAGCTTGACGTAAATCCCCTTCCGTAAACCATATTTCCTGCCCCGAATACAAATCGGTCGCCACCGCGGCAAAGGGACGATTGAGGTTCTCAATATTCACATCGCCTATCCGAGCTTGCAGCACATCAAATACCTTATCGCCGCCAATAAGCCCGCCTTTACGCCATCGTATATCCATCAAGCCAAGCACGTCCCAGCTGGAGAAACTCCGAACCCATTCTTCTAGCTCAGGTAAATTATCATGGGCGTAAGCGGCTCCGACTAAAGCACCTACCGAACATCCCGCGACTTTATCGGGCTTGATCCCCATGGCGGCAAGGCCATTCAACACGCCTATATGTGCCCAACCTTTCGCAGCGCCACTGCCCAAGGCAATACCCACCGAAGGGGTTGTTCCGTTAGCCATAATCATTCTCCTGTTACACTACCCGCTACACGATAACGTAAACTCCTTCCAAATCCACTGTCAATTAGTGAAACCAAGACAATTAAGTTCTTGTAACGTCAATGTAAACAAATGCAGGCAACAGAGTGTAAATGACACACTTTGGCGATAAATCCATGTATGAAACAGAGATAATCGCCGATGTGGATAGCTGAGTTAGGGCGATTAAGGCTATAATCTGCCCTTACTAAGATTTAGGGGATATACCTTTGCAATTTACCGATTTTTCTCTGGACCAGCGTCTGCTTCAAAGCATAAAACATATGGGGATCACAGAACCCACCGCCATCCAGGAACAAGCACTGCCTATCGCATTGGCAGGTAAAGATTTAATGGCGTCATCAAAAACGGGCTCAGGTAAAACCTTAGCGTTTTTGTTGCCCGCATTGCAAAGAGTCATTTCTACCCGCTCACTGTCAAAACGCGATCCTAGAGTCTTGATTTTATTACCGACTCGCGAACTAGCACATCAAGTGTACAGTCAGCTTCGCCTGCTAGTCGCCAACACCCAATACAAGGCCATCAGCGTTCTGGGTGGGGAAAACTTTAACGATCAAGCTAAAGCATTAGCAAAAGAACCGCATTTTATTGTCGCAACGCCAGGCCGTATCGCCGATCATCTAGAGCAAAAACATCTATTTCTGAATGGGTTAGAGTTACTCGTGCTCGATGAAGCCGACCGCATGTTAGATTTAGGCTTTGCCCCGCAGTTAAAAGCCATCAACGATGCTGCCGATCATAAACGTCGTCAAACGCTGATGTTTTCTGCCACATTAGATCATGACGAAATCAATGATATCGCGGCAACGCTGTTAAAAAATCCAGCGCACGTAGCGATTGGCGCGGCTCACTCTGAGCATAACGACATTCACCAACGCATCTTCTTATGTGACCACTTAGACCATAAAGAAGCGTTATTAGCCCGTTTACTTAAAGATGAAACCCACAAGCAAGTGATCATCTTTACCGCGACTCGACCAGATACTGAGCGCTTAGCCGCTAAGTTAACAGCACAAGGTTTTGCAACCGCAGCACTCAGCGGTGATTTAAAGCAAGCAGCACGCAACCAAATCATGGACCAATTTGCCCGTGGTCAACAACAAGTTCTCGTGACGACCGATGTCGCCTCTCGTGGTCTGGATTTGCTTAATGTGTCCTTGGTCGTCAACTTCGACATGCCTAAATTTGCCGAAGAATACGTGCATCGTATCGGCCGTACTGGCCGTGCTGGCGCAAAAGGTGATGCGATATCGCTCGTCGGACCTAAAGATTGGGACAACTTTAAGAAAGTCCAAGTATTCCTTAGAAAGACCTTTGAGATCAGTACGATTCCAGGTCTAGAAGCTAAATTTAGTGGCCTAAAAAGTAAAGCCAAACAGACACCAACAAAACGTGTTGCTAAAGCCGAGCTAGCTAAAGGTAAGAGCAAAAGAACTAAAGCAGCCACACCAGCACCGTCACGGGATAAGCGTTTTATCACGGGCGTGGACATTGGCGATGCACCAATGCGTAAAAAGCCTGCTGCGGCGAAATTACTGCAAGACAATGATACAGAAGAAGTTTAGAACAAATTAAAGCATATATGCCGGTGGATTTAACATCAGATTTTATTTCTGATACACAACACATTGGCTGATCGAATACTGGGAATTGACGCACTAAGCGCATCAGTCTGTCGCCAAGCGAATCAAAAGCGCAGGGTAAACACTGATCCTCACGTCATTTCCAGCTACAATAGCGCTATTATCGATATTTTGAAGGTGTAACATGAGAGTTTGTGGTGTTGAATTAAAAGGTGGCGAAGCCATTATCAGTTTATTGAGCTATGAAGGTGAAACCTTCAATGTGCCAGAATGCCGTAAGGTGTCTTTCACCGTTTCCCAATCTGCTACCACAGAAGCTATTCGTGAGTTTCACTTCGCTTTTCATAAGCTTATGCAAGATTATCGCGTTGATGAAGTTGTCATCATTGAACGTGAACAAAAAGGTAAATTGGCGGGCTCAGCCACAAGTTTTAAACTTGAAGCAGCGATTCAATTAGGTGAATTACCTGTCAGCTTACTGTCTCCTGTCACTATCAAAGAGCAAAACAAGCGCAATCCACCACAGGTTGATTTCGATAGTTTAGATCTTAAAAAAGTGCAGCAGTTAGCTTTCGAAGCCGCTTACGCCCAGCAAAATCGCCGTATTTTCGGCAAAGTTTAAGTAATGCGATAACTCAGGCTCCGAAGTCATTCGGAGCCAAATCCCCTATGAATTCATTAAAATACTTAAACGGTTACAGCCCAGATATTCAACAGCAGGTACAGCAGCATCTCGATGCTGGCACATTACCCAAGCTACTGTTGAAATGTCATCCTGTCATACATAGCGTTCGCAGCGATAAAGCGCTGTACGACTACACCCAAGCGATTAAGAACCAATTTTTACGCCAGTCGTCCCCGCTCTCAAAAGTGATCTTTGATGACAAAATTAACATTAGTCATCATGCACTTGGCTTACATTCCTACGTCGCGCGAGTTCAAGGCAATAAAATCAAAGCTAAGAACGAAATTCGCATCTCTTCACGTTTGAAGCGTGTACCGGAACCCTTATTGCGTATGGTCGTGGTACATGAATTAGCCCATTTAAAAGAAAAAGATCACAACAAGGCTTTCTATAATTTGTGTACTCATATGGAGCCGGATTATCACCAGTTTGAATTTGATTTACGCTTATTATTGACCTGTATCGACGCCAACATATCCCCTTATTCCGCAGATAAAGCCGACACCTGACCTTAGTGTATTTTTCGCTCAAAACTTGACTGCTAATAGTTTTCATTTAGAATATTGAAGTATCTCACGCTGCAGAATTCAGTAACGACAATGACGAAACAGAATATCGATAAACTTTTGAGCAAGTGGTGTAAAAAACAAGCTAAAAAGTTACTCAAAACACAGGCGAGATCTGTTTCAAGTTCAGGAAAAGCGATTCCATCCTTATCTCATCTGAACACCCTGACTGATAAATCTTTGACGAATAAAAAAACTCAGCGCAAGCACCTCACCAAATTACTCACGAAGCACATTTCGCAGCAAGAATTTGCCCATAGCAATAAATCCGCACTCAAGAAGCAGTTAAAACTGGCAAAGGCTAAGTTTATTGCCGCTAATGATGCAACATTTTCATCGACTATGATTACTCGGCTCACTCCTTTACCAACAGAACACAGCTTTGCATTACGTCCTTTTAAAAAGTCTCCCTGCGGTGGCTGTCCCGCTCTAAAAGGTAAACTGTGTAAGTGTGCATTAAAAGTGATGCAAAGACGCCAAGCAAGCTGATAGACGCTATTTAACGCTAGGTATTTAGTTCTGTTCAGTCCCTAATAAAGAGTGCTAGTTAGCTTTAAAGGTCATCAGCTGCCAAATTGAGTCTCTTAACAGTCAAAAGAATAACTCGCTATAACACCCTAACTGAAGCTCACCACATCCGCTCTATTTATCCCCTTCTGTGTAATCGTTATTACTGCGAATCGAATAAATTTAAAGCTTCCTTACAACTCGAAGAATACTTGTGATAGCAGAAAAATATCTACAACAAGAAGAATGATGGAAACAAAAATGCCGATGAAATTTGCATTTCATCGGCATTGATAAACTCTTCTAGAAAAGTCAGTACTATTGTTTATTCAAACATGGCAAGACTTAGTTCTATTAGCCAAGGTTCATCATAGCTTCACGACTCTTCACCATATTGGTAAATGTGCGTAAGTCTTGATTCGCTAATTTGCTAGACATAGGAATATCCGCTTTCAACGGGTCAACAGGTTTACCATTGATATGGAATTCATAATGTAAGTGTGGACCCGTTGAGCGACCAGTATTACCTGATAAAGCAATCACTTGGCCTCGAGTCACTCGCTGACCTTTACGCACAAGCGCCTTAGATAAATGCAGGTAACGGGTACGATACTTACCACCGTGGTCAATCACAATATACTTACCAGCGAACTGGTGATCAGTCACTAAACTAACAACACCATCACCAGGAGCAATCACTTTAGTCCCGATAGGCACTGAAAAGTCGGTTCCGTTATGGGGTGAAATACGGCCAGTAATAGGATGCTTACGATATGGATTAAAACGGGAACTCATGCGGGGTTGTTTAGCTAATGGATAACGCTGGAATGCACGTACTAAACTCTGGCCCTTGGCATCGTAATAACTGCCGTCAGTATATTGAAATGCACTAATTTCAGAACGACCGGTTTTAATACTCACGCCTAAAATTTGGCTACTGCCCGTCGCTTCACCTTCAACATATTGATCATTTACCAAAACAGAGAATTTATCGCCAACGCGTAAATCACGGGCGAAATTCAATTTTTCTTTGAGTAAATCTTCAATCCGCTGAATGTCTGCCGCAGCTAAACCCATTTTTTGTGCAGAGACGTAGAATGAGCCTTTAATATCGCCAGATATAATACGATTTTGCCAAACGCCTTCAACGTTGACTTCTTCAACATTAAAACTGCCGTCTTCATAACGTGTAAACACCACTTGGCGAGCGGCGTTAAAATAAAGTTCTAATTTCTGTAATTGGCCTTCGTTATCGAGCCAAAATTGCATTCTGTTACCAGGCAATAAGGTATCAAGTGCCAAAATATTTAAATCAGCTTCTAACACCTTATACATGGTCTGCTGATCAACACCCGCTTTCGAAAATAACCCACTTAAGGTATCACCAGAAACGATAATTCGCTCAAACTGTGGAGCGTTATTAATAAGGGCTGCTTGATCTTGGACTTCAGGTTCAGAAACTTGGGGGAGAATATTTTCAATATCGAGGACAACAGGGATACGCTGAGCAGTTGGCACAACATGACCATTATTCGGCATTAACATAGCAGCGCCAATCAACAAACCACCCATTAATAGAATGTTTTTTTGGGTCGATGATAAGTTCTGCAAACGGGTTTGCGATAAGTTGATAAAGTTGGGTTTGCCTGTCTGCAACGCTTTTCACCTTTCGTTAACTTTGCGTTTTATTTTTGAACCAGTCCCTATGAGGGAAGCCCGAATTTTTTCCAACTTATCCCAAAAATCCCATTATGACAAATGCTATTTCGTACTTTTACCTGACTATTAACAAGAAACATGCGCCAGTTGGCATTTTCAACTCAGTTTGCGCACATTATCCTAATGTTAAACACGCAAGAGTCACAATAAATAACATATACAAAACAGCAGGTTATTTATTGGACTCTGAGAGAACGAGCGACTAAGGCAAAACTATCGTCATTTCGCTCCCATGTGAGGTTTTATTGATGTCGATGCGAGTATTTATCTGCTCTTTCATCTCAGAAACGTGCGAGATCACCCCTATCATCCGGCCTGAAGACTGCAGATCCATCAAGGTTCGAATCGCCAATTCCAATGAATCTTGGTCTAAACTGCCAAAGCCTTCATCGATAAATAAGGTGTCGAGTTTGATCCCCCCAGCATAAGCTTGCACCACATCGGATAGCCCTAACGCCATGGACAAGGCCGCCATAAAACTTTCGCCGCCGCTTAAGGTTGCCACAGGGCGCACTTTTGAGGTGTAGGCATCTTCCACTTCTAACTCGAGCCCAGACGCCTTGTTGCCCTTTGCTCTATCTTCCTTACGCAGCAAGCGATAACGTCCCTTACTCATCAGATGCAGCCTATGGCTCGCTTCGAGTAACACATCGTCGAGCAGTACGCTTAATACAAAACGCTGCAAACTGATCTTATTGCCTGTTTTCCCATTCGCCACATCGGCAAGCGTGCCGATAACTGCATATTCATCGTCTAACGCCTTAGCTTTCGTATCTGCAATACTGAGCTGGGTTTGAGTTTGGGTCAGTAGTACTGTGCGAGTGTGAAGCAGCTGCCATACCTGCTCTGCTGCGTGTAATGCTTGCTGCGCCGACTCAAGCTCGGCAGCGAGCTTAATGCTATCGGGTGGTACTTTATCTTTGAGCTTCAGCGCTAACTGCTCGCACTGCGCCTTGGTCAAAGCACTGCGCTGCTGGTAAGCCTCAATCTCGCTGGCTAATGCATCCAGTTGATCTTCATCCAGCATGGCCGCAAATAAGGCCTGTTGGTCGGTAAATCCCGCTGCGACTAATTGCTGATTGAGTTGCTGCTGGGCACGCGTTTGCTGAGTTAATGCCGCCTCAGCGGTATTTTCGGCACCATTCAATGCAGCTTTAGCTGCAACAAAGGTTTGCCCTGTTTGTTGCTGAAGCGCCCTCACGTCAGCAATCTGCTGTTTAATCTGGCTTATCTGTTGCTGGTTTTGCGTGATTGCTGCGGTTAATGCCTCAAGCGTTGCAAGCGCAGGTGGGACGCTTTGCTGCATGTGCGCCAACTGCCCCTGCAATAAATCCACTTTAGATTGCAGCGCACTATCGTGTGTTTGTCCTTGCTCCAGCTTTTGTTGCAGATGCGTTTCCTGCGCGTGCAACAAGACAATCTCTTGCTGTAACTGCTGCAAATCTTGATGAGCTTGCTCAGCTTGCGTGAGGGAAAATGCATATTGCGACAAGGTATGCGCATGTTGATCTTGAGAAATATCAACCGCAGTACCCAATTGGGCCGCGAGATCTTGCGCTTGTTGCTGCAAGGTTTCTAACTGTGTCTGTAATCCGCGGTATTCTGCTCTGGCTTTGCTCAGGATATCTTGGGCCGTCGTTTCTGTGTCTTGGGCCAATTGCAGCGCTTCATCACTTGGGAGCGGCTCTTGGCTCTGTGCTGGCTGTGGATGGGTTTGGCTGCCACAGACGGGACAAGGTTCATCTTGCTGTAATTGCCGCGCTAAAATGGCCGCCTGTCCTTGGTGCCAAGTCAATAATAGGGCTTTATGCGCAACCTGTGCTTGCTGATGCTCAGCATTGAGTTGTTGCCCTTGCGCTTTCGCCTCGGCAAGTTTTGCCTGTGTCGACGATACCCTTGCCGCCACTTGTTGCCATTGCTGATAAGTCGACAATAACTGCTGTTGCTGCTGGTGCGCCTGTTGCAATGAGAGGCGAGTGTCGCTGTTAGCCTGCAATTGTGGCAAAGCCGATTCCAGTTCACGGCGTTTTTGGGTTACGGCGGTTAACTCACTTTTACTGTTCTGAAGCTGTGCTTTAGCCCTAACTAACTGCGCTTGCTCTTGCTCGAGAGTTTTATTGAGTCTATCCAGCTCCCTAAGCTGCGGCCCTAGCGCATTCAGTTGCTGTTTGGCTTGTTCCTGTTCCAGTAGCGACGCTTCCAATACGGGCAAGTCTTGCGCTTTGAGCTCGGCATCATCAAAGGCTTGCTTGGCCTGAGTCAACGCCGTTTGCGCATGACTAAAGGCGAGATTGGCGGCTTTTGCTTCTTGTTCACGAGCCAAAAACACCTCAACCATAGGCGCTAAACGCTGCGCTTGATTAGCTAAGTTCAGCTTATGGGTTTGTGCGACTATGCTTTCTTGCTGCGCCTCGAGCGCTGCAGCCGTTTGAGTTAAGGTATCAAACTGCGCAAATTCAGCCAGTAGATGCTGGGCGGCATCGCTGGCTTTAATGATTAATTGTTGCTGCTGTAATGCCTGTTCCTTGGCACTTTGAGCGAGCGCAAGTTCAGGCGTGAGCTTGGCTAATTCATTGCTAAGCTCGTCATCGGATGCTAGACCCGCACTTTGTAAAATACCATCGCGGCGGCTGCGTTGATCTTTCACTAAGGCGCTAATATCGGCAGCCTTATTTTTTAAGGTATCTTCAATCCGGCGATAAATATGCGTTTGAAATAACTGACTAAATATCAGCTCACGCGCTTTAGAGTCCGCCATTAATAATTCGCGAAACTTACCCTGAGGTAATACCATCACTTGGCGAAACTGCTCCACATCGAGCCCAGTTAAGGCTTCAATCTCAGCGGTGGCCTCGGACACTTTACTGGCAACTAATAAGCTTTCATTGCCATCGGCGTCAATTTTAAAGAGCTGCGCTTCAGGCTTTTGCACTGTCGAGCCGTCACCGCTTTTCTTAACTCTGTCTTGCTCTGGCACCCGGCGAATACGATAGCTGTTACTGCCGAGCTGAAAACTGAAAGTGACTTCTGTTAGTAAACTATCGTCGGCCATATCGCAGCGCATTTGGCTGCCTTCACGCTCATTACCTGTGGTTTTGCCATAGAGCGCAAAACAAATGCCATCGAGCAAGGTCGTCTTACCCGCGCCTGTGGGCCCGTTGATGAGAAATAACGGATTGCTTCCAAGGGCTGTAAAATCAAGTACCTGAGTCGATGCAAAGGGACCAAAGGCTGACATTGAAAGGTTAAGGGGTCTCATGCTTGGCGCTCCTCATTGTGTAGCTTAGTCAGGAGGTCATCCATCACAGCTTGCTGTGCCTGCGTCAATGACTCGCCAGACACCTGGGAGAAAAAGTCACAAAACATGTCCATCTCGCCTTTTTTGATATGATCCCGGCTCAAAGCAACTTGCTGCTGCCCCGCCATCAAGCCTGTCCGCTCTAAATGCAGCACATTAGGGTAGACGGCCCTAAGTTTGCCCATAGCGTCTAAAATAGCATGTTTATCGAGGAGCCTGACCATAAGGTAATCCTCACGCTTTGCATCCGTTTTACCTTGGGCGAGTAAAGTGTCTAACTCCCCTTCTAAGATGCGAACATCACGCAGCGAGGTTAACGGCAATAAACGGATATCAATCGGCGTTTGCGCGCCTAGTTCAACTAAGGTCACCGACTTGTGTTGATGTTGTTCACTAAAGGAATACTTCAAAATCGAGCCTGAGTAACGCACATGCTCGGCGCCTTTGTATTGCGGTCCGTGCAAATGCCCAAGGGCAACATAATCAAACTCAGTAAAGAGCTTTGGCGATATTTTATCGGCGCCACCAATACTGAGCGGCCGCTCTGATTCTGATTCGCTGCCGCCATCCAAAAAGCAATGGCTTATCACCACTTTGGGTAAGCCTTGGCTATCGTGCTGGCGCACTTTTTCCAGCAATACATCCATGGCCATTTCGTGGCTCGACGCCTCACACTCAAACACTTGCCGCACTGTGGCAGGTTCAGCGTAAGGCAAGGGATAAAAAACCACATCACCGCTTGAACTCGACAAAGTAATAGGATGAATATCAGCACTCAAGGGGCCAATAATATGTAACCCACTTGCCGCCATTTGTTTTGCCGCAAATCCCAAACGCTCGTGGCCATCGTGGTTACCGGCAATCATAATCACTTGCAGGCCTAAATCTTGTACTAAGCGGTTGAGCACATCATCTAACAGCGCAACCGCGTTTGCTGGCGGAATCGATCTGTCATAAATATCCCCCGCCACAATCACAGCATCCACCCTATGCTCAGCTGCTAAGGCAATAATTTGCTCGAGCACAAAGGCTTGATCATCCAGTAATGACTGATTGTGTAACTGACGACCTATGTGCCAGTCCGAGGTGTGGATAAATTTCATAATCGCTCTTTTAAAGAAGTGGTAGCGCTAAACCTGAGTATGTACCAGCACATCAATGCAAAAAGAAGGCACACGAGATAAACACTGCACGCATATAAATCGGGTTGAATCGTATTAAATAAAAACATCGCGTTTACATGCACATAGAAAAGTGAGAAGCCTAAAAAGTGCATTAAAATAGACAAGTTATACTATTCAAAAACCTTGAAAGAGTACACCTATTGCAAAGTAGGAGGGATATTTAGATCATCTTTAGAGGATATTCTGAGCGATTTCCACCTCAGCTTCACTTTTAAGCCAAGAAGGGCATCACTCAGATAATATCAATTAACTTAAGCTTACGCGCCAAGATTAACTTATTCACCGCTTAAGGCTAAATTTATTAATAATAAACAATCTATTAGAACAAGTGATATTGCGTTGCTAGGAGTTTAAAGCTCATAGCAAGGGACATAGTGACCACTAGCGGCTTGATGATCTTAGTGCCTTTAGTCACAACCAAACGTGACCCCAAAGTCGCACCAATCGCTTGCCCAGCCAGCATGACTAACCCCAATAACCAAATCACTTTACCACCCAAGGCGAAGAAAATCAGCGAAGCTATATTGGTTGAGAAATTAAGTAGTTTTGCATGGGCAGTCGCCTTCGCCAGACCAAACCCCGCCAACGATACAAATGCCAGCGCAAAAAAACTCCCCGTACCAGGACCAAAAAAACCATCGTACAATCCCACGCCTAAAGCAGCAGTAAAAGCAAATGCGGTAGGTGTCAGCACTTGATGCTTATCGTCTTCAGAAATCTTTTTCGAAAATAAGAAGTAACAACCAATTGCCAAAATCAAGAATGGCAACATTAATTCCAGCACTTTAGTATCGACGAGTTGAACGAGAATCGTGCCTAATGCCGCGCCGATAAACGCACAAAACAAAGCTAATTTAACGGATTTAAGATCCACTAACCCTTTGCGGACGAAATACAAGCTCGCAAAAAAACTACCACCACAGGCCTGTAGCTTATTTGTGCCTAAGGCAACCGCAGGCGGCAAGCCTGCCCACATGAGTGCAGGGATCGTCAACAAGCCACCACCACCGGCGATAGAGTCGATAAAACCAGCCACCATAGCGACGGCAAAAAGTATCGCTGCGATCTGTAGAGTCAGTTCAAATTCCATAATGATTTATTATTCTTCTGATAAAAAAGGGAGTAATTGCTGAGCATTAGACTGCGTTTGCCAAATAAACGCAAAGGAGTTATTGTCGCCACTGCGTGAGCTAAACTCACGCAAAATCTATAATCCGGTTCGGATTTGCCCAGTTATAGGAGATAAAATGTTGACCGAACTGCCGCCACTCAATTCCCTCCGCGCTTTTGAAGCCGCCGCACGCTTGCAAAGTATGACACTGGCAAGCAAGGAGTTGCATGTCACCCATGGTGCAGTCAGTAAACAAATCCGAGTATTAGAGGATTATTTGGGTTTTGCGCTTTTTGTACGCCTACATAAAAGAGTCAGTTTAACCGATGAAGCCAAGCGCTATTTGCCCCATGTCCAAGCCGCCCTGCAAACCCTGTCAAGTGCAACGAGTGACCTACGTCGTCAGCCATCTAAGCCGCAGACCTTAGCCATCAATGTGCTGCCAAGCTTAACCATTAATTGGCTTATTCCAAGAATGGAGCAGTTTAAATCCCGCCATCCCCACCTTTATGTTGATTTGTCGATTGGCGACTTTGCAGTGGACTTTAGTCAAGGCCGTTATGATATTGCGATTCGCAGCTGCACAGCCATTCCTAAGGGCGCGAATTATATCAAGCTGATGGATGAAGACTTGTGCTTAGTTTGCGCGCCATCGTTAGCGCCAAAACTGCAACATATTGAGGATATCAATCACGTCACCTTACTAAAACACACAACGAGACCCGAACTGTGGGAATATTGGGCAGAAAAAGTGGGCTTAACACTCACTCAAGCGCAATCCTTTGGCGTCGAGCATTTCTACATGCTGAGCCAAGCGGCAGCCAGTGGCATGGGTGCAGCACTAATTCCGCGATTTTTTATCGAAGAGCAATTGGCAAACGGTAGTTTAGTCATCCCCTTCGACGCCCCTTTCACTAGCCCCTATCGATATTACTTACTCACGCCCAAGTCCCCTAGCTTGCCGTTAAAAGCCCAAGCCTTTATTGACTGGTTATTAGAAGTGTTTGCCCCTTATCGCCATTAAACAACATTACTAAACAACATTTGGAATTTCGCCATTCCAGCAAGGTGCAATAACGCTATATGTGCCAAATAAAGCTATGGAGTACTGAAAATAAACGCAGCAAATGAGCGCAGAAAAACGGTAATAAAAAACCACCAAGAAGGTGGTTTCAAACTCAAAGGTCAAAGCAAATCAGGATCAGTGATTGCAATGAGCACCGTGGACATGTTCATGGTCATCATCGTCCATAAACTCGTCGTCACCGTCTTGGTGTTGCATTACGCCCCAACCGTCGGTCATGCCACCGAATTCGGCAGCAAAATCATTCAACATGACTTCTTGCTCAACCAAAGTATCGTAATCAGGTACCATATTAAGGCAAACAATGATTTCCCACTTGCCCAGCTCATCATTCAGATTCAACTCAAGCTCGCCTTGCAAGTCAGAATTTGTGAGTTCTTCTAACGCCGTTTCGGCATCACGTTGGTCATCAAAAACCAAAAAGAAATCAACATCTAACTCTTTCGTTAAATCGATTCCTGCTTCAGCCATTGCGGCCAGCATTTTACCATTGTCATCATCTGGAAATTGCATATCTTGCTCCACTGTTTCAGGCTTATTCTGCCGCAATGATTTGAACTGATTCACCATTAAAGCTGACGATATCGCCCGCAATAATTTTTTTACGCTTACGAGTTTCAACTTCACCGTTCACAGTGACTTGACCTTCCTCGATAAAATGCTTGGCTTCGCCACCGGCATTGCTCATGCCCTGCACTTTTAATACTTTGTACAATTCAATGAAATCTTCGCCAGAATGCAAAGCCAATTGATTAATTTGCGCCACTTAATACACGCCTTCTAAAAATAAACCTGCGGCATTATACCAGCACCGCAAAAAATCCGCTGAAGATAATTTGGCTAGAGACGTCTTTCATCGGCAAGTAAGCCGAAGACCGATTCATCGAGCCAGTTTTCACCCATTTTGAATTGCTGCCTGAGTAAGCCTTCAAGCCTGAAGCCGCACTTTTCAAGAACCCGCGCCGATGCATGATTATCTTTGGCGCAATGACCAACAAATTTATGCACATTAAAACTTAAGCAAGCCCAATCAATGACCGCCATTAAGCTCTCAGTCGCATAACCTTTGCCTTGGCCCTCTGCGGCCAGCAAGTAACCCACTTCTGCACGCTGCTCATCAAGGCTTTGGCAATAAAGACCTGTTAACCCGACAAATTGCCCTGTATCAACGGTCTCAATCACTAAGGTCAGCCAATCGCCAGAACCGTAAAACCAAGTATCGGAGCGCTGCTGAAACTTACTGCGGATCACCTCTTGCGACTCTGGCACTCGCACATAGCGATTAATCTCAGGATCGCTGTGCAACGCATAAAACTGTTCCCAGTCGCTATCTTGTAAGCTCCTGAGTTTCAATCTATCGGTGTAGAGTTCCAGCATAGTGACTCCGTGATGAGCAGATAAACAAAAACGGCAGCAAATGCTGCCGTATTAAAAAGCGGTATCCAATAAGCCGTAAAACTTATGCGCGACTGGTCACTTCGAGTAAATGAAAACCAAATTGCGTTTTAACTGGACCTTGCACTTCGTTTAATGGCGCGCTGAAGACAACTTCATCAAACTCTCTCACCATCATACCAGGACCGAATGACCCCAGTTCGCCGCCTTGGGCACCTGATGGGCAAGAAGAGTGCGCACGAGCAATTTGAGCAAAATCCGCGCCTTCCAATATTTGCTGTTTCAGCGCTTGACACTGCTCTTCGCTGCTAACTAACAAATGTCTTGCTGTTGCCTGGACCATAGTAAAACTCCTGTGAGGATCATGAGACATTTGCCCCAAATATCATTGATATTCCCATTAAAACATCCGTTTTAACAGTTTTTGAATCAACAGTATAAAAAGTTTCTGTTGAATAAAAAAGTCTTAAAATGCCGTCATTCACATCAAAGTCAAATAACGGCAAATTACGGGCTAAGCCTGTTTAGACGCTATCCAACGGTCAATTTTATTTTCCATAACCGCCATAGGTAATGAACCTGAGGTGAGGATTTGATCGTGGAACGCTTTTAAATCAAATTTATCACCCAAGGCTTTTTCAGCGCGGGCGCGCAGTGCCAGGATCTTCAGCTGACCGACTTTGTAAGACAAAGCTTGACCAGGGATCGCCATATAGCGCTCCACTTCGGCGACTATGTCACTTTCAGCCATCGGCGAGTTGTCTTTCATGTACTGAATCGCTTGTTCACGACTCCAGCCTTTTGAATGAAGACCAGTATCCACCACTAAGCGCATCGCACGCAGCATTTCATCGGAAAGCTTGCCAAAATACTGATAAGGATCCGTAAACAAGCCCATCTCAATACCTAAGTACTCAGCATAAAGTGCCCAACCTTCCTCGAAAGCCGTATAGCCACTGAAACGCTGGAACTCAGGTACACCGGTTAGCTCTTGCTTGATCGCAATTTGAAAATGATGCCCAGGAGCGGCCTCGTGTAAAGATAAGGTCGTCATTCCCCACTTTGGCTGCGCCTTGAGGTTATAAGTGTTGATATAGAACACGCCTGGACGACTACCATCCACCGCTGGCGATTCGTAAGAAGCACCCGCCGCAGATTGTTCTCTGAAACTTTCAACCGGCTTAACCACGTAATCAGCTTTTGGCATCACATTAAAGTAGTTAGGTAAGACTTGATTGATTTTATCTTTCAACACCATATAACCATCAATCAAACCTTGACGATCACTGTAGAAATACTGAGGTTCAGAAGATAAAGACGCGAAAAATGCTTTCAAATCGCCCTTAAAACCGACTTGCTCACGTACCTTATCCATCTCAGATAAAATTCGCGCCACTTCACTTAAGCCAATTTGATGAATTTCATCCACAGACATAGTGGTGGTCGTATGTGAGTTAGCCAGATGCTGATACCAAGCTTTGCCGTTAGGTAAACCAGACCAACCATCAGTCGCCCGCGATTTAGGTAAATAGGTTTGCTTAAAATAATCACGCAAGTCCGTCAACGCTGGCACGATACGTTCGGCTATCATGGCTTGATAACGAGCTGTCAATTCCGCTTTATCTTGCTCAGAAAAACTCTCGGGGAAATGCTGAATGGGCGAGTAGAAAATACTCTGAGTCGCATCAGTCGTTAGCATAGCGTCTAACTGGGGAATAATGCGCTCTACCAACACCCGAGGTAGCACCACTTTACTTTCAATGCCTTGATTCATCCGATTTTCAGCAAGCGCTACCCACTTGATGAAACCATCGACTCTATGTTCCCAATTACGATAATCTTGAACAGTATTAAAAGGTTGTGCACTCTCGCCACTTCCCAACTGCACCATGGTAATAACAGTACTATAGAACTGGCTTATCGGCATAAAGCGAGATGGGAAAGTTTCGTCCACTAACGCCATATCACGGTCATAGACAAACAGATCATAACTTAACTGTAAATCAGCGGGCAGTTGCTTTGGATCTATCGCGCGCACCTGAGCTAAATAGTGAGTATTAAGATCATGACGAGCCTTGAGGTAATCTTCGGTTAGATCCCCGCCAAAATCGGCGTTATAGTCATTAACGCCGACAAAAGTGGCGTAGATGGGCTCAAGCTTTAGATAATCTTTAAAATAAGCATCCACAAGCGCTAAATAACGCTGCTCGGCCGTTTGTGTTTCGCCCTGCTCTGCAACTGCATTAGCTTGGCTGTTTTCTTGAACTGCAGTGGCTTCAGGCTTAGAACAGCCTTGAAGGGTGAAGATTAACGCTATCGATCCTGCCAATAAACCCAATTTCATTTTAATATTTCTCCTTTTTGGCCCGCTATTGCAGAACTGTTTCTATACTTAGTTCAAGGTCTGCTATCGGAGTTAATCTATGATCTACTCGTTCCGCAACTCAGGTTTCAGGGATCCAGAAACTGGAGTCTATAACCAAACCTATTTCATGGAAGTATTCAACCGAGAATGGCATCGTCATATAAGAGAACACCAAAGCTTGGCACTATTGTATCTGTGCCCTCACATTCATGAAACCGTCAAACAACCCCATTTACTCGAATTCTTTACCAAACAAGTGCAAGAAGCACTATTAAGAGCAACAGATTTGATAGCTAGACTTGATCATAATCACTTCGCACTGGGTTTATTCAACATAGATGAGGAGGGAGCAGAGGTAGTGTTAAAACGAATAGAACAACAAATTTCTGATTTCAATCAAAATTTTGGTAAAAATCATAAACTGACAATCGATTATAAACTGGCCGCCTGCATTTGCTTGCCAACACAAGAAAACAAAATCGAATCGCTCTTCAGCAATGTCAGCCAACTCTCACAAGATCTTGAAAAAAATCATGATCAATCTCAAGCTTTAATCCGCTTACAGTAAATTTTTGACATTAAATTACATCAAATAAAAAGCCCCTTACGGGGCTTTCAAATCTGATACTCAACTGCCAAGCACTTACAGTGTGATGTTATGCATACGTGCTTTCTCTTTGATATAAGAGATATAGCTTTTTGCACTCTTCTCAGTCTTTTTATCGTTGGCAGCTAATACTGCACGGTTATAAGCTGACTTGTACTGTTTCAAACTTAAATGAGCCAAAGCTAATTCGAAGTTTGCTTCGCCAGGATGATCAATACCCATGGATATGGCTTTTTCAAGCACAGGGATCGCTGCAGTGTATTGTTCATTCAAGTTCAGTAAGCGACCTTGTTTCAAGTAAGTCTTACCATCATTGCTGATAGCTGCAGCTTTACCATAATACTCAGCGGCTTGTTTAAACTCTTTTGCATTCTGATAAAAACCAGCCAAAATCTCTAGAGACTTAGCATCCTCAGCGATCAAGCCCGATTTCATATGCTTCTGATAGACTTTAGCGGCTTGATATGGAGCACCTTTCTGTGCCATTAATTGTGCTAAACGAGTAATGTTACCCGCACTATCTAAGAAACCATTTCTATAAGCTAAATCGTAAGTTGCAAGAGACTTGTCATAGTCTTCAACCATCAGATAAAACTGCGCTAATTGAACCCATAATCTGCCATCATCCGGGAATAATGGCACCATGACTTCTAACACGCCAACAGCTTTCTTATACTTCTTTTGATTGAAGTAAGAAGTTAGCTTCATCTGATATAAGCCTTTATCAGGAGTCTCAGCTAATGAAAGACCTTTATCAGCCACTTCAATCACTTTATCCCACTGTTTTAGCTCAGAGTGTGCAATACCAATACGACGATAAATTTGAGAGTCAGCTTTACAAGTAAAATCCATCCACTTGTAATAGTAAGGAATCGCTTCCTTAAATTTCTTCTCTTGTAACAGTAAATCCGCATAAAGACGCATGGTCGCAGCATGATCTGTTCCACCTAAAATATCAGCTTCAACAGCTTGTTTTAGGTACTTGATCGCAGTATCCATTTTGCCTTTCTCGGCATAAAAGTTACCTAGCATGCGTGCAACATAGGCTTTATCGAAATCGTTCTTTGCATTTGCTTCGAGCAAAATAGCAATGGCTTCGTCCAGCTGACCATTAGTATAAGCTTCAAACGACTTCTGAACTTTTTTCGCAGCGCCTTCACCTACAGCTTTAGATTGACGTTTATCGATCTCACACTTTTCAGCTGCTACCGCAGATGAAACAGATAATCCGCCACAAATAGAAAGCAATAATAGAGCTGCGATTATATTAACATTACGCATCGTTATTTGCCTCCTTTATCTAAGGTAAAGTCCAGCTGAACCGTCTGACCTGGTTGCTTCAGTGGCTTGCCATCAACAATCTTTGGCTTGTACTTCCACTTCTTCAGTGCTCGGATCGCTTCTTTATCAAATAAACGTTTTGGCTCTGCTTGAATAACTTCAACGTCATCGATACCACCGAGTTCGTTGATAGTGAAGCGAAGTTGTACCCAACCTTCTTTACCATCACGAGCCGCAGCAATTGGATACTGTGGTTCGATACGAACGATAGGCGTTGCATCACCATCGCGAGTCATCATATTGCCTAATTTAAAACCGGTACTTGCACCACCAGCCTCTACACCACCCATATTGAACGACATTGACGTATCAATATTACTTGATGAATCAGGTGGCGTTGTATCAGGCTTCTGTGGTTGCTCTGGTGGTGGTGGTGGCTTAGGCACTACCCTTGGCTTATTCTGTGCTTTTGAATCCTGTCTATCCATAGTGATTTCAATTACAGGGGTCTCGGCCGATGTTTCGCCGCGCTGTGCGCCGCCACCGACCAAGAACGCCATAAAAGCGAACAGACCAAAAGTCACAGCAGCACCAATAATGATCGATACTAGTGCTCTTAGCATATTAATCGTTCCCCGCAGATACCGAAATTTTATCTATACCAGCTGCTTTCACTTGGTCTAGAACTTTAACAACTAAGCCGTGCATTGCGTCTTTATCAGCCTGAATCAATACAGCTGCTTCAGGAGCTTCAGCCAGCATACGCTCAACGTTTGCTGTTACACGTTCGATATCAACCTGACGGTTTTCCATCATGATCACGCCTGTTTTACTGACGCCGATAAAGATGTTAGCCGAAGGCTTTGAAGTCGCTTGTGAAGCTTTTGGTTTGTTGTAGTCCAAACCAGATGGTTTCACGAATGACGTTGTTACAATGAAGAAGATTAGCATGATGAACACGATGTCGAGCATCGGTGTCATATCAATTTGCGCTTCCTCATCTATACTGGAATGCTTTTTACGTGCCATGTTCAATCTCTCTCTAGTGGTGCGGCATGCTGTCTTTTAGCTTTTCTAAACTGATTTTCATTTTGGCATCGAGGCGAGTACTGAAAAATACTCCCGATAATGCTGCAACCATACCTGCCATCGTAGGCATAGTCGCCATTGAAATACCAGCCGCCATCAAACGAGCATTACTCGTCCCCTGAACTGCCATCACATCGAACACTGAAATCATACCTGTTACGGTACCTAACAAACCTATCATTGGACAAATTGCCACTAAGGTTTTAATAATCAGCATACGTGCATTCAAATCTTGCTTCGCTTGGGACATCCAAGCTTCACGGATGCGGTGTGCATACCAAGAGGTCGTTTCCTCTCTTGCGTCCCATGCAGCTATGATTGCTTTATGTTGCTTTGGTGATATCCAATTAAGATACCAATAACGCTCAAGCATCAATACCCACATTAAGAACAGAACACCCGCTACAAGCCAGAGGACGTCGCCTCCGGAGGCCATGAAGCCCCTGACGGAATCCCAAATGTCCATCAGGTATAGCGTCATTAGTCAGCCCTCTTCTCAGCATGTGCTGCGATAATACCAGCGCTTTGCTCTTCAAGGATCTGAACGATTGACTTACTACGGGCAACAACCACTGCATGCATTAACATTAACGGCAGAGCAGCAACCAGACCTTGAACTGTAGTGATAAGCGCCATAGAAATACCGCCAGCCATCAGTTTTGGATCGCCAGTACCAAATAATTGGATACTTTGGAAGGTTGCAATCATACCCGTTACTGTACCTAACAGACCCATCATAGGTGCGATAGCGGCCAATACTTTGATGATTGAAATACGCGCTTCCAATGCTGGAGTTTCTTTAAGAATCGCTTCATCCAATTTCAACTCTAACGTTTCAACATCAACGTCTTTGTTTTCTTGGTAAACTTTCAAGATACGACCTAAAGCGTTATTGCCAGGCTTATCGACGTTCTTACGTTGGCTATTCACGCGAGCACCAATAATCGTCATAGTGACAAGGCGTTCGATAGAGATTAATAAACCAAGTGCCAACAGAGCAATAATGATGTAACCGATAGTACCACCAGCTTCTAAACGATCTTCAAAGCTAGCTTTGTTGGTGAAGATGTTTAGCAGCACGCCGCGTGCAGGGTCAACATAGAATGGCGCAGTACCTGAAGTGATTTTTTCCCAGTCAGCAACAGCGCTAACTTGGTAACCTTCTGGTTGTTGAGATAACTGCTGAATTAAACCTAACTCAGGGTTATAAACAACGTACTTGCCATCAGCAGTTAAGTTGTAAGCACCAACACGATGGATAGTCGTTGTTTTAACGCTACCGTCGATTCCAGTAACTGAACCTTCAAACTTAACAACCTTGCCAGACTCAGCCATTTCAAACAGCTGTTCTTGCCAAAATTGCTCTAGCTCTTCAATTTTAGGTAATTGTTTACGTGCACCTAAATCAGCGATGAATTTATCACGATTTGGGTATTGAGCACTGATGTTTGAGCTTGCCAGTTTACCAGCGAAATCACCGGCTTCACCTTTAACAACACCAAACATCTCACCCAAGTCACCTTGAGCAGTTTTCAGATCTTCTTCTAACTGAGCAATTTTACGCTCGTTATCTAAGAACGCTTGGTTTAAATCTTTGCCGCGTTGTTTTTCAGCCGCTAAAGCATCTTTCTCGCGCTTTAACAGTGCAGCTTTATCACCACGTTCAGCTTGGAATTCTTGCTCACGTTTACTGTTGATTTTGCCTTCTGCAGCACGTTCAACTTTAACTTGTTGCAATAATTGGTCAATCGACTTAGGCGCATCTGCAGCGCTAGCCATACCAGCAGTTAAAGAGAAACTTGCAGCCAACACAGCTGTAGTAATTAACTTCTTCATTATTGTGCAGTCTCCGCAGCAGGAATTGGTAACGCAAATAGATCTAGAGCACCTTGTTTACGGGCAATGCGGATACCTTTAGTCAGTTCACGCAAATAGCTGTCATCTAACTTATCCCAACCCTTAGATTCTGGGTTGTACATCCAGCCAGTCTTTTGATCTAAACTCTGTGCATAAAGAGCAACACGACCTAAGTTAAAGAAGTCAACCAACACTTCTTTGCCATCTAGGTTTAACTTACCTTGGTTAACAGCAACCGCGCTACCATATTCACGCTCGATGCTATAAGCATCAAGGATTAAACGGTATTTTTCGGCTAAGGTAACTTCAGCAGTATTAAGAAGGTTTTTCAGCTCATTAACACGATTAGTACGTACTTCAGAGTTGAAAGGTAAATCTAATTGAACGAATTGTTCTAATGATTCAACCATTTTAAACATTAATGGCACAACACCTTGGCGAAGTTTATCAACACCATTAATGTCGCTTTGTACTGAATCCATTGTCTTTTGTTGATCAGCAACTAAGCTGGCAACGTAATCGTTATATGATTTCAGTGATTCACGCTCATCCGCGACAGAACCATACTCAAAAAGCATGTCTTGTGCTTGATCGAAATACTTATCAACATTCTTTTGCGACGCTGCAGCATCAGCATGGATCATACTATCCGCTTTCTGCACGTCGGTAAGAGGATCTGCAACCACTAAGTTGCTGCTCGCTAATGCCAGCACGCCAACAAGTGCAGTAGCGATTTTTGTTCTATTGCTTACCTTGGACATAGTTCCCAACCAATTTGAAGTGAATAAAAAGGTTTAACTTACCAGCAACAAAACGAGAAGCAAAAAATGCTCGCCGAAAAAATTACTGTAAGTTCGTCTTTCTCTTGTGATTCTTAGTTTTTTCTTCCCTTTCCTACGCCCTTACAGGCATAGACCCGCTGGCATCATTTCACAAAATGTTGACCTGTGTCAACATTTCAGCCGACTAAAAACTAGTGTAAAGAGGCGCTATGAATAAAAAATTTTACGAAAGGTGTTTTTTTAAACAAAATATCACCGGTAAAGTTAATTAAATTGAGAAACCAAAATAAAATATCGATAAAAAACATTAAATTTCATAATCTTGAGATGAATCACCTTTGATCCAACTGATTTTGTTAATTAACATTTTTCAACATGAAACTAACTCAAGCAGGTAATCTTTACTTACGCCTAGACTTTAGAACAATCCTTTCTACAGAGTATTTTGCAACCTGTACCGGTCTGGATGGCTGATATTACCTATCTGCCACAGCAAAATCATGAAGTCTATTTAAGCTTGCTAACCGATGCCTAGTCACGAAAAATCCTGGGCTATCATGTTGATGATAATTTCAAAAAAGATAGTTGCTAACAGCGTACAAACAAGCACAAAGGCTGCTGCAAGATAAAGATAAACCGCTGATACACCACTCAGATCGAGGAACACAATACTGCTTAAACGCTTATCAAGCGGTTCACAGTCATCATGGCGTGACATGCTCAATGGCAGACGGATAGGACTGCTATCAAAATGCGTTAGCAGAGCGAGTAAATGGCATATAGAATAACACATAAGCTAATAACGCTGCAGGAGGCGTGACAGATGGTGGCAGAAGCTGTCGCCATATATAATCAATGACGGCCCCATTTGGCCTTAAAATACAAAACGCCCGATGAGGTTCATCAGGCGTTTTAGGTAGACATAAATGTCAACTTATTTCAGGATGAAACAGAATAAAATCTATTCGCTACATTTAGAACTTCATACTTGCACGAACAAAGAAGTAACGACCTAACACATCATAAGTGTAAGGGTCAGTGTTAGAATCATTGTTACCAGTATAATAAGGAGGCTCTTTATCAAAGAGGTTGTTAATACCACCTGATAAGCGAATATTATTCGTTAAATCATATGAACCTGATAGGTCATGGTAAACAACACTACCTACTGATGGAGCATAACACTTAGACTCTTTACCAATACACGCGAATGAGTCCATGCCATCAATGTAACGAGCTTCGTATGTGAAACTCCAGTCGTCGGCGGTCGCAGTGAGATTGATATTACTCTTAAGTTTCGCATAGGCTCCAGCACCACCCGTGATATAGCCACGGTAGTCGACAGCTACACCATCAGGATCGAACTCTTCATAGTTAGTTAAAATTGAAGTATCCCAACCTACTTTCCAATCAAGTCCTAAGGCATCAAATGCATAGGCCACGTTAATATCGTAACCAGAAGTGTTGGTTGCACCAATGTTCTGTAATCCGTTATCGAACTTGATACGACCGCTGTTATCGATTTGGATATTTGAAGATTGGCACAGTGCAGTGCCTGTATTAATAAGATTGCCCGTTGCATCCAAACATTGGTTTGCAATGTAGTTATTATCAACAGAAGTAATTGTGTTTGAAATCTCAATATCGTAGTAGTCAACTGTCATCGACAGCCCTTCTACGAAGCTTGGAGAATAAACTAAGCCTACAGTTGTAATATCAGCTTCTTCTGGTGTGAGTAATGGGTTACCGCCCACAGTTACTTCAGCTTGGTCTTGCTCTGTAGCAGGATGAACAATTTGTTCAAATGATGGAGATTTACCGCCATATAATTCATCGACAGTTGGAGCGCGGAATGCTGTCGATAAACCACCACGTAACATTAAGTCATCGTATACACGCCAAGTTAAGCCCAGCTTCCATGTGGTATCATCACCAAATGTGCTGTAATCAAAGTAACGCATTGCGGCACTAAGATCTAATTGCTGTACTAAAGGAATGTTACTCAGTAATGGGATGGCTAATTCAGCATAAACTTCATTTACGCTGAAATCTCCACTTGTTGGTTCTACACGAGGATCATTCGCGAGTCCTTGTGCAGTCAAAGAGTCAGGAGTGAACTTTGCAGCCTCTTTACGATTTTCATACCCAGCCGCAAATCCCATCATACCGGCAGGCAATTCAACAATATCGCCCGACAAAGTTGCTGCAACGATATCCAGCTCACTACCGCCACTGTTAACTTCAGTGTAAATAAATGGAGCAATGCTTTCCCCCTGCCATGAAGACTGAAGAAACGGATCAAACGTACCTTCCAGTACCGCAGCGTTGATTGAGCCTAAGTTGTGTAAGTTTGCTAGAGTATCGACAGAATCGTTACGGCCCTTGTTGTATGATGCATCCCAGCTCCAGCCGTTTTCGAACTCACCTTCAACACCAACAACGATACGAACAGTATCAACAACTTGATTAAAGTCACGGGTACCAGATTCTACCATTCGGCGACCATAAGCTAACTCTTCACCTGGTTTAATCCAAGGTAGTAACTCATCAGTCATCCAGCCACCGGCTGAAATAGGGTTATATACCCAAGCATCGTTATTCCAAATTGGCTGAGGCGCCATTTGTTGATTGGACCAACGCTTAGAGTACATAGCTTCGGTAAAGAAGCGAGTGTTTTCAGTCAGCTCATAAGTACCAGCGACAGTTAAATTTAGACGATCCATTGGTGTGAATAAGTAACTGTCTTTTGCGTAATTATAAGCATCATTTGCGGTGACATATTCATGGTAAGTACCGCCAAGGCCACTTAAACTTGCCGTATCACCCCAAATATGACCGCCTTGAGAATAACCACTACCACCGCAATACAGGCTAATCTTTCCATTTGCATCCGGTTTAGTTTCAGTTACAGGGCAATCAGAGAATCCGCGGTCAGCTTGGCTAGCTTCACCACGCTTAGTGTATTGAGCACCGAAAACAAGGTTACCTTTATCAAAGGTATTTCCCAATGTCATATCGATCGTTGTTTCGTCCGCGTCACCTTCAGCAGAGATCCCTGTTTGAACGTTGACTTCAAAGCCCTCAAAGTCTCTCTTAAGAATAACGTTTACCACGCCAGCGATAGCATCAGTACCATAGATAGCGGAAGCCCCATCTTTAAGGACTTCAACGCGTTGAATCATAGAAACAGGAATAGTGTTAAGGTCCACACTTGAAGCAGCTCCCGTACCAGATGCAATCATACGGCGACCGTTAACAAGCACTAAAGTACGGTTAGTACCTAAACCCCTTAAGTTAATACGAGTATTACCACCCGAACCGTTGTTGATACCTGCGTTGGTCATCGCACCACCCGCTGATGTCATTTTTTGTAAAACTTCATCCACTGAAATTGCGCCAGATGAAATGATCGCCGAAGCATCAATTACGCTCACAGGGCTAGCAGTTTCCATATCAGCACGTTTAATACGTGAGCCAGTTACAGCAATACGTTCAACTTTTGCGCCAGCTTCATCGGCTGCAAATGATAAGGGTACGTTTAACGCCGCAGCAGTAATACCACTTATCAACGCAAAACGAACTGACTTAGCTAATAAGCTATTCTTATGCATTGTCTATCTCCCTAGATATTTGTTATTTATTATTTTTTATTCTGTGTACACCTCCACAAAAAATCAGAGATGCATACACATTCGACACAATAAAAACACACGGGAAACATAAAATCAACAAATACAACTATTGAATGACATATTTGGAAAGCAAAATTAAAGCACCAACATAAAAACCATTTAAATACAATAACTTATTATCGAAAGGAGAAAACACAAATAAAAGCACCACACGAAGTAAGTCTAAGGGGCTACGTCTGGATATTGGTCACAGGTAAATTATTTCTATCCAAACGAAGACTTTGACTTCGCATTAAAAATATTAAAATCATATATTTAGGTGAATAAATCAACTGAACTACACCTAAAATTTGTACTACTGAGTTCAGTACTAAACACTAGTAAGGATAAATGTTGCTCTACGACTGTAACTTAGAAATATGTTTCAGATTTGTGCAGTAGTCTCTTTGTATCGGAAAGACAATAATCACTAACAAGCACGGAACGAGAATTACAGCATTTAGCTAACACTATAAGGCAGTGCTACATCGATTAACTGAAAGTAAAAGCACCATAGAAGACTGATCTCATGTCACTAAACATGAAGTTGTGCAGATGCTAAGTTTTACCAGAAAATGGAGCTTCAAAAAAGTATGTGTAGCTTAAATGTAATGATTCTTGCTAGCCTTAGGTTACGACTAAGTAACAAAGAGACAATGTAAAAGTCTTAATAACCAAATAGAGATATTATGAGGCGGATTAAAAAGCTGAAATAAACAAGACTGTTAATAGCAAGAATACAAAGCATGCTTTAAAATCAACAATTTGGCGCAGCTGTTACAAATATATCAAAGCAACTCATTTACATGCAGCATAAAATACAGCTAACGAACCTAATTTATATACTTGCGAAACAGCTAGGAATTTCAAAATAAGATATATACTTATATTTCAATAGAAATTGCTATTAACTGAACTCTGGAACCAGCTAAACTAAAATTATTAAATTTCCTCTATAGCACACATACAAAAAATCATGCTGTTCTCCACCATAACAAGACCGTAAAAATAAGGTATCATCAGCGCCAATTATTATACATATAAAAATAGCCTCTGAGAGGCTATTTTTTCAAAATTATTTGATCGTCATACCGACTTAGAACTTTAGATTCGCTCTCACAAAGAAATATCGTCCTAAAACATCGTATGTGAATGGATCTGTATTCGCATCATTATTGCCAGTGAAATACAATGGATCTTTATCAAATATATTGTTCACACCACCAGAAACTCTTAACGACTTAGTAAGATCATAAGAAGCTGATATGTCATTATAAACAATGCTATCTACACTAGGGGCGTAACACTTAGTAGTGTCTTTTCTACAAGAGAATGAATCCATCCCATCAATATAACGAACTTCGTATGTTGCACTCCAATCATTAGCACTAGCAGTTAAGCTGAAGTTTGATTTGAATTTTGCATACGCTCCAGATTTAGCAGTGATAAAACCACGATAATCAACTGGATTTCCATCTGGATCATACTCAACATAGTCGCTCAATATCGAAGAGTCTAAACCTGCCTTCCAATCTAGACCCAAAGCGGAAAATACATAAGCTACGTTTATATCAAAGCCTGATGTATTGGTTTCGCCTAAGTTCTGCAAACCATTATCAAACTTAATACGGCCCGTATTATCCATTTGGATATGAGATGATTGACATAACGCAGAGCCAGTATTAATCAAACCGCCGTTAGCACCTAAACAATTGTCGGCAACATAACCGGGATCAACAGATGTAATAGTATTTGTAATTGCAATATCATAATAATCTACGGTTAGTGATAATCCATCAACATAACTTGGTGAATAAACAAAACCTACGGTCTTTATATCAGCTTCCTCAGGAGTTAACAATGGATTGCCACCCACAGTAACTTCTGCCTGAGTCTGAGAACTAGCAGGATGAGTAATTTGTTCAAACGATGGTTGTTTTCCACCAAAAAGCTCACTTACCGTTGGAGCTCTAAATGCCGTTGACAAGTTACCACGAAGCATTAAGTCATCATATACTTGCCAAGTTAATCCCAGTTTCCAAGTGGTATCTTCACCAAATGTATTATAGTTGAAATAACGCATAGCAGCGCTTAGGTCAACTTGTTGAGCAAGTGGTAATTCACTTAGTAAAGGAATAGCTAATTCTACATACAACTCATTGACACTGAACTCACCGTCTGTGGGCTCAACTCTCGGATCATTAGCCAGTCCTTGTGCTGTTAATGAATCCGGCGTAAAATGCGCCGCCTCTTTCCGGTTTTCATATCCGGCAGCAAATCCTAGTGTACCTGCAGGCAAATCCATAATATCGCCGGTCAAGGTTGCGGCTAAAATATCAAGTTCACTGCCGCCACTGTTTAATTCAGTATAGATATACGGCTTAATATTTTCCCCTATCCAAGATGACTGTAAAAAGGGGTCAAAATCACCTGACAAAACTGCGTCATTGATAGAACCTAAATTATGTAAATTAGCAGTTGTATCTACTGAATCATTTCGACCTTTATTGTACGAAGCGTCCCAACTCCAACCATTCTCCAATTCACCTTCAAACCCAACTACAATCCGAAGTGTATCAACAGTTTGAGCAAAATCACGAGTTCCTGACTCAACAACTCGACGACCATAACTTACGCCTTCACCTGGTTGAACGTAAGGAAGTAAATCATCAGTCATCCAACCACCAGAACTCTTAGGTTTATACTCCCATGGAGAATTATTCCATACTGGTTGTGGAGCCATTTGTTGCTCAGACCAACGCTTGCTGTACATTGCTTCAGTAAAAAATCTTAATGAATCATTTATCTCATAAGTACCAGCAAGACTTAAATTGATCCGTTCCATCGGTGTAGATAAATAACTGTCTTTAGCGTAATTATATCCGTCAGCGGCATCAGCATAATCATGATATGTTCCACCTAGGCCACTTAGGTTTGCCTCACTTTTGCCATCAAAATAATTGAACATTGGTTTGCCATCTGGACCAGTTACATATTTACCATAGTAACCCGAGTCTCCAACTTGATATTCTCCATCAGGTCCAGAAGGTGTAATTTGGAAATTAGGATCACCCCATACATGACCCCCTTCTGAGTAAGAACTACCGACACAAACCAGTGATAATTTACCGTTAACCTTACTCTCTGCGATAGGACAATCTGAAAAACCTCTATCAGCTTGGCTGGCTTCGCCACGTTTAGTGTATTGAGCATTAACAACAATATTACCTTTTTCAAACGTGTTACCCAGAGTGAAATCTAGACTAGTTTCATCTGCATCACCCCGAGCTGAAATCCCAGTTTGAGCGTTAAGCTCTAAACCATCAAAATCACGTTTCAATATAATGTTCACTACACCAGCAATAGCGTCAGTACCGTATACGGCAGAGGCACCATCTTTCAACACTTCAACACGCTGAATCATAGATACTGGAATAGTATTTAGATCAACTGTTGAAGCTGCGCCAGTACCTGACGCTATCATGCGACGTCCATTAACTAAAATAAGGGTGCGAGACTCACCTAATCCACGCAAATTAATGCGAGAGTTTCCGCCTGAACCATTATTAATCGCTGCATTGGTCATAGCACCACCTGCAGACGTCATTTTTTGCAGGACATCATCAATCGATGTAGCACCTGAAGCGATAATAGAAGAAGCATCAATAACGCTAACAGGACTAGAAGTCTCCATGTCGGTTCGTTTAATTCTCGAACCCGTTACTTGAATCCTTTCTACTTTTTCAGCACCATCTTCAGCGGCCGAAGCAACGGGAATTGTTAAAGCACTCGCAGCTATGCTGCCAACTAATGCAACACGTACTGAGTTGGCCAAAAAGTTATTTTTATTCATTGTCAATCTCCCTGAAATATACCTATATATCCTAATTATTTTTATAAACAGAAATGGAAATACAGAAAAAATATTTAATCTGAATTTCGCATCGGCCACAATAAAACATGAAAAACACTTTACATCAACAAATTTCACAACAAAACAACACATATAAGCAATAGGAAGTAAATAAAGGAAAATCATGCTTAGATGTCGCCTTGATTTTTTAAGTCAAAATAAAAATCAATACTTCGAAAGTACTGTTTTACACATGAATTGCCGTACCATTGATATTCAAACATACTTATGTAAAAAATTTAGATTAATGAGCATCAAAACTGTTTACTATGCCGGATGAGTATATTTATTAAACATAACACTATTACAACCACTGAATCACCCATTGCTAAACCTAAATAATTTAAATGAAAAATTTAAATTATGACCTTACTTATCTACAATAAAAAATTGCCATAAATAACTGTGAATTAATATTTAATTAATCATAAGAACAACGTAATATGACCCTCAAAAATATATCCAAACTATTTAAACCGCACTAGAATAATAAGATACCCGAGCGGCGCATAGAGGCCCTACTTTCATTGCTGCAACTCGATTGGAGTCTAGGGCAGATTCCCCATGTATTGAGTCTTGTAAAAGAGCCCGGATTAATCGCTACATAGCGCGTACTAAACGCAATGGCGACAACATTAGAGCGTAAGGCACTGTTTTATTTTATAAAAAATATAAACCAAAAGTCAGCGGAAGATGTGATGAGAGCCACAATCGAGCTGTTGATGCTGTACAAGGCGCATGTGTTAACGATACTACGGATAATAGCCGAGAGTTTGCGAACCATGAAGAGATAGCAAACACACTAGCTGCTAAGGTGTATTTTGCGCATCCTTATCGTTCTTGTTAATAATAAACAACTCAAAAAATATGCAAAAAAGCCAGTCATTGCTGACTGGCTTTTTGGTAATATCTGAAAAGGTTCTTACTTTAAAGAACCTTGAAAATTAGAGTGTGTAACGGATACCGATTGCTACGCCATCAGATTCAGAAAGTGCCATTCTGGCTTCTTGGTCTTTATCTGCGCTGGTGAAATCGCTGTAATCTTTACGTGCTTCTATGTACAGGACTGTGTTTGGATCCCATACAAAGTGCAATCCGACCACGACAAACTGACGTTTAAATTCATCGTTTGGATCAGCATTGAAGTTAGGCTGGATGACATAGTCTTTACCCGCATCAAGCACGTTGTAAGAAATGAATGGGCGTAGGCCATTGTCAAACTTGTAAGAAACTAAACTTTCAATACCATAGGCATCTTTGATCAAACGACCAATATTGTCAGTGTCATGGTTTTCTTGTCTGTTGAAGTTCGCTGCGGCATATAAACCATCGTTATCGAAGTTGCCCCAAGTGATACCAGCACCATAGATAACATCGATGGCAGTTCTTTGCTCACCATTACCAAAACTCACATCAAACTCACCACGGTTAACACCCGCAGTTAACGTCAACATATCAGTGGCTTTATAGGTCAGTGCGCCACCATAAGTATAGTTGTACTCAACTTGTTGAGCCGCTTTATCACCGCTTTCCCAGTTCGCTTGACACTGAGCTTGGCTGATATCATCTGTAGTATCACAGGTGTAGAAGCTGCTGTTTTTTAACTGCGCTTGAACTGCGAAGCTAACATCACCAAAGGCATTGCGATACTGGACCGTTTTATCACCACGACCCACGCCGTTTACCGCGCCGTCATCTTTGTTATAAGTGTAAACACCTGCAGTGTTGCCGTCCCACACAAAACCGTAGTTAGTGTTGTAAACGACATCGTACCAAGCACCCCACTGCTTACCGATAGTGAGTGTTCCATAAGTGTCATGGGACAGACCTGCGTAACCTAAACGGTTATAGAAGAACTCTTCTTGAACAGATTCGAAGCGATTGTTATAGACAATATCGCTGCTACCAACTGGGTTTACGCCCCACTCTAATTTAGCAAAGGCTTTCCAACCGTCAGTCAACTCTCGATTAAAACCAAAATTAATGCGAGATGCGCCGTTAACAACCTCAGTTTCCCCTTGAGTGTTGATCACGCGTGCATCAATAAAACCACCGATTTCTACGGCATTTTTATTATCTTTATAGATCTCGATAGCCGAGACTGATGGTACTAAAAAAATTGCTGCAAGCGCAGTTGCTACTAACGTCTTGTTCATTTGGTGCTTAACCTTTTTTTGTTTATGTTCTGCCAACGTCATTCCGTTGTTATATTTCCTTACAATTTCCACTTAAAGAGTAGCAAATTTTCAATATCCCCTCAAAGCGAAACCTAAAGAATATGTCGATTAACATCACAAAAACAAACCAGTTAACCTCTACAAAACAGGTTAAAACGCTACATTCGCCACCTATCTCAACACATAAAGAACATTAAGAACACTATATTAACAGCAACTGCTTTGACGCAATATCCATGTAGTTTAGTTTCATTATCGAAAATACCGGCTCTGCAATAGGGCCAATTTGCTTATCAATGTAGTATTGGTAATCAATTGGTGACGTTCTGTACAGTAAGGGTTCCGGTCCATTTACAGTAATCAGGTAGTCAATTTGCGCCCCACGCTTGCCAAAAGTGGTGTCACCTGTTAGGTCGCATAGTTGCTGGGCGACTTTAACATGTGGTGAAGATTTTGCCGTGTAATCTTCAATATTGCGCCGCATGCGTTTACGAAATACCAAATCATTATCCAACTGACCATCAAGCAATTTTTCAAACACGCTGGCTAAATAAACACTGATATCCCTTTGGTTAAACATTCGCTCATAGAGTGACTCTTGGACTTTGCGCGCTAAGGGACTCCAATCACTGCGCACTTGTTCCATCCCTTTAAAGGTGAGCTCTAGTTCATCGCTCGCATTGCGCCACGCGCCAACATAACGCTTTTTACTGCCTTCTAATGAGCCTCTTAAGGTTGGCATAAAGAACTGCTCGTAATGCCGTTCAAACTGTAACTCGAGAAAACTCTCAACTTGGTGATCAGCACAGATCTTAGCCTGCCACTTAGCATTGATATCCTGCGCCAGAATGTTACCCAAGGCGTTAATGTCTGAGAGATCAGGCTCGCTGCCAAGCCAGACAAAGGTCGAATCCGTATCGCCATAAATCACTTGATAGCCCATCTCTTCTATCCATGCGCGGGTTTGTTTCATGATTTGATGGCCGCGCATAGTGATCGAACTTGCTAACTTTGCATCATGGAACACGCAGCCTTGAGAACCTAAAACCCCATACAGCGAGTTCATGATAATTTTTATCGCTTGGGATAACGGCGCATTATGTTCACGCTTGGCCTTTTCTCGCTGCTCAGATAAGGTTTGGATAAGCTTAGGTAAAATAGGCTTTTGCCGACTGAAACGGCCGCCGAGAAACCCCGCAACACAGTCAGACTCCGGCAACTGCAAGCCTTCAATCAATCCCTTAGGATCGATCAAAAAGGTGCGAATAATGGAGGGATACAGACTTTTAAAATCGAACACTAAGATGTGTTTATACAGGCCCGGCACAGAATCCATCACATATCCGCCAGGACTTTCAATGCCATCACTGGCAGGCTCTGCTGGAGCGACATAACCCGCTCGATGTAAATGCGGTAAATACAAATGATTAAACGCCGCCACCGAAGCCCCTACTCGCCCAAGTTCTAAACCTGTCAGTTCGGCACGCGCGAGGGCAAAATCCCACAATTGAGTGTGAGTAAAAATATCCCATACTAGGCGGCTATCGGTAAGATTATAATGCGCTAAGGCTTGTTTATCGGTCTTAAACAGCTGGTCAATTTCTTCAACGCGATTATCGACGTTATGAATGGCCTTGCCTTCACCTAATAATTGCCGCGACACAAATTCAAGCGAGAAACGCTCAAAGTGATAAAAAGCCGCCTTAAGCCAATCGATACCATCGAGTACCACACGGCCCGGTAAGACTAAGGTTTCTGGGCGAAATTTATTATCAACCTTCCAATCGAGCTTAGCGCCACCGCGGCCAATGGTGAGTGGAATACGGTGTAATAATGCACGGCGTGACAATAGCGCGAGATCGAAGCTCACCACTGACCAACCGATAATAAAATCAGGATCAAACTCATGGAACCACGCGATTAATCGATGAATAAGTGCAGCTTCATCGGCCACCCATTCAATATACTCGGGGGCGTTTGATTCAGCTTCGCCCACCATGATCACTTTTTCATAAGTCTGCTTGAGGCTGCCTTGCCCCTCGGCTTGGCTACTGTCTTGACCATATAGCGCAACCGAATAGAGTAAACCCTCAAAGCTGCATTCAAAATCCAGTGAAATACAGCGCAAATGTACAGCCGTTAAAGGAGCAATACTCTTAGCCCGCTCGGCGATAAACACGGGCAGCGAGTTAGCCACAAGACTGTCGCTAGTCGGCGCGTGTATGTTACTCGTCGCAGAGAAATGCCCTAAAAATGCCACATCCAGCGCCACAAACCGCTCGATTAAATAACGCTGTTCGGGTCGAATATCGGCTTCAAATAAGGGGATGTCGGCATCTTTAGCGATACGCTGTAAGGTACGCATGCTGTTGCTCGATTTGGCATAAACACCACTGACAGCGCCGCCTTTAAAGCTTTTGAGTGCTAACGGCACAAACCGCAATGCTTGACCCGGCGTTTGTAACTGTAGAGCCGCCACATCCGTTTGATGGCAAAAACAAATGTGTTCAGTACCTTGCACTTCCACCAGCACAGGGCCTTGAGCGGTCGCAAGGTAATACTGCAATACTAAATTCCCATGACGATGAATCGCATGGCGTGTTAAGACTCGACCTTGTACACTAACGGCCGCGGTAGCCTCTGGCTTCATCGCATGGATTCCCAAATCGCATAGCTTGTCAATTTAGATGGTTCCTCAATTTAAATGCCGCCAAATGGCAGAAAAGTTTCTTAGGCTATGCAATCACTGTTATTATGTACAGCATTAATTCGATAAAGTAGTGACGCATGTTACCTGATAATGTAAAAACCCAGATCCGCGCCATCTATAAAGATATCGCTACCGCCTTGCCTAATTTTAGGCCGCGCCGCGAACAAAACTATATGGTGGCGGAAATCTCTAAGACTCTCGCCGGCGACTATGACAAAGATAGACGCATTATCGTGGTCGAAGCAGGGACAGGTATCGGTAAATCATTATCTTATATTCTCGGTACCATTCCACTGGCATTAGCGAGCAAGAAAAAAGTCTGTATCGCCACCGCGACCGTCGCCCTGCAAGAACAGTTACTGCATAAAGACTTGCCCTTCTTCCTTGAGCAATCCGGCTTAAATTTCCGCTTTGGCTTAGTTAAAGGTCGACAACGTTATGTATGTCTATCGAAACTGGCGATGCTCATCGGTGACGACAACAGTACACAAATGGCCATGTGGCAAACTAAACCAGACAATAGCCAAGTGGCTATGATGCACGGCCTGTTAAAAGACTATAACGAAGGTCGCTGGAACGGCGAAATCGACACCTTAGCCGTGCCGCTGCCCGATCACCTGTGGCAACAAATCGCCTGCGACAAACACAGCTGTCATCGCCAAGTCGCCAGCCACAGAAATTGCCCGTTCCATAAAGCCCGCGAAGATGTCGATACTTGGGACGTGCTCATCGCCAACCACAGCTTGTTATTCGCCGATTTAGAGCTAGGTGGCGGCGTGATTTTGCCCGATCCCGAAGACGTGTTTTATGTTATCGATGAGGCACATCACTTACCGATTGTGGCGCGGGATTTCTCCAGTGCACAGGCCACGCTGAGGGGCGCATGCGACTGGCTCGAAAAAATTGGTAAAACCTGCGCCAAGTTACAAAACCAAATAAAGAACAACAATATAATTGCCCCCGCGCAGGCGATGCAAGATCATTTAGGCGATCTTATCAGCCAGCTCAACCAAGTGGCTCACTACTGCGATACCCAGACAAAGCACTTTGCCAATCCTGAAAACCGTCTGCGTTTTGAGCACGGCAAACTGCCGGACTCATTACTCATTCTGGCTGAAAACCTTGCAGTGACCTCTAATCTTGCCCTCAAACAGTTTAATAAAATGCTGTCACTGCTAGCCGAAGCGATTAAAGATGGCGACATTCCTAAACATCAATCCGAAGCACTATTGGCCGAAACCGGTTTTATGCTGCAAAGACTCGAGAATCTACAAAAATTGTGGAAGATGATGGCCAAGGAAGATAAACATAAAGGTGCCCCTATGGCGCGCTGGGTCGAGCTCATCACAGGTAAACAAGTGGATTATCTGTTTAGCGCCTCGCCTATCGAAGTTGGCTTTATGCTGGAATCCATGCTGTGGCAAAAGGCCGCAGGCGTAGTCTTATGCAGCGCCACGCTGCGCGCGCTCAATAACTTCGACCATTTTGTGCATCAAGTGGGGTTGTCACTCAATGATGGCAGCCGTTATTTAGCCTTGCAATCGCCCTTCGATTATCCCAATAACGCGACACTTTATTTACCCAAAATGCGCACTGAGCCGACGGACGATGCCTATACGGCAGAACTTGCCGAGCAAATCGTCACTCTGATTGAAGGAGAAATGGCTACCTTAGTGTTATTCGCCTCCTACTGGCAGATGGAAAAAGTGGTTGAATTACTTGAAGGTAAACTCACCACAGAACTGCTTATTCAAGGCAATGCACCACGGCAACAGTTGTTAGAAAATCATAAAGCTAAGTGCGATAAAGGCGAACCGAGCATATTGTTCGGCACCGGTAGTTTCTCCGAAGGCCTCGACTTACCCGGCGATTATCTGACGAACTTGATCGTCACTAAACTGCCCTTTGCGGTGCCAACCTCACCCGTTGAACAAGCCCATGCGGAATATGTCAAAGTCAAAGGCGGCAATCCCTTCTTGCAACTGACTATCCCAGATGCTTCACGTAAGCTTATTCAGAGTTGTGGTAGATTACTGCGTAAAGAACAAGATTATGGCCGAGTCACCATTTTAGATAGGCGGTTAGTCACTAAACGCTATGGCAAGTCCTTGTTGGACGCCTTACCGCCCTTTAGACGTGTCATAGAGTAGGATTAAAATTTGGAATTGTTACTCGAGCCCAGTCATTGGGCCCTGTTGGCAGTTATAGGTCTTATCGCTGGATTCATCGATGCCGTCGTAGGCGGCGGTGGCCTTTTGTCGATCCCCGCACTGTTAACCTTAGGCATTGCACCGCACACAGTACTAGGCACCAATAAATTAGCCGCCAGTTTTGGCTCTTCAATGGCGGCGTGGACCTATTATCGCCAGCACCTCTTTAAACCCTCGTTTTGGTACATGGCTTTTATTGCCACCTTTATTGGCGCAGTCTTGGGCAGTTTTTTAGTCTATTTAGTCGATACCCAATGGCTCGAAAAAGTCCTGCCCTTGCTGATCATTGGCATTGCCATTTACAGTTTAGTCAGCCCCAATGCGATATCGGACGTTAACTGCCAAGCCCCAAGCAGCAAACCACCTGCCAAGCAACAATGGCTACAGGGACTCGCTTTAGGCACTTATGATGGTTTTGCCGGCCCAGGCATAGGCGCATTTTGGACTGTCACATCCGGCTCTTTGTATAAACTGCCTTTACTGCACAGTTGCGGCCTCGCCCGAGCGATGACCTTCACCAGCAACTTGACCGCATTGACTATCTTTGGCTGGCTTGGACAGGTAGAGTGGCAAATAGGTTTGTGGATGGGATTGTGCATGATGTTAGGCTCATTTATCGGCGCCCGCTGCGCGATCAAATTTGGCATGCCCTTTATTCGTCCACTGTTTATTTTAATCGTGCTAATGATTGCAGCGAATTTGGCATGGAGCGCATGGTTGTGAACACCCAACAATTACTGGTGATGCTGAAAAATCAGCTCAAAGCACTAGAGCAAGAAGTACTGCAGCACGATAATCGACTCGCGCCGCCGCAGCGCAAACTCCTGCAAGAAACGGAGCGCTTTAATCATTCGCTGTTTGTCCAACACGGCGCTCAACTCGGCCCCTGTATTGAACAAATTCGTAGCAGCATTATACAGCTCGAAAAACAAATTAAGCTCAAACTCGCCCCCCAGACGATTGCCCTCAGCTGCGAGCGGATCCAAGACAGATTCACCGCCGTCAAACGGGCCTTGCTGACGACCTCTATCGACATTAAGTCTAAAACTCAACAGCGTGCCAGTAGCCGCGCCCGTTTTGCCGAGCGTCAGAATCAGTCTCACCAAGCCAGCGGTTTCGATTGGATCGCCAATAACGTGATGCAAAATAGTCACGAGATCTATGAAGAATTGAACAAACATCTGAATTGGGCGAAAAAATTTGAACAAAAAATTGAAGAAATGGAATCAAAACTTGAAAACTGTCATAGTGCTGACAAAATAAAATTGCAAAATGACATCCTTTTGATGCATCGTCGTCTAGGAAAATGCAGGCAAGCTATTAGTTATATAGAAGATCGCATTCAAATATTCGAACGTCCGTATCAGAGTAATAATCGTTAAGGAGTAACAATTGAAATCACTTTTGCCAATCAGCAGCCTGCTAGTATTACTCGGTTCTGCTTCAGCTTTCGCCGCAGATCTCAACATTCCGATGTCTTTTGAGTACCTTGCACTCGATGGTAAAAAAGTCGAGTCCAGCGTATTCAACCATAAAAGCAGCTTAGAATTGACACCTGGCACTCATAAAATCGCCATTCGTTACCATGAGATGGTAGAAGACGATTTTAGCGATAGCCAAACCTTTGTTAAATCAGCCCCTTTCATCGTGACCTTAGACGTTGATGGCGACTATCAATATTACCTCCAAGCCGCCGAAGGCAAAGTCGTCAAAAAGCCAAAAGTTTACGCGCAAAACCCACAAATCAAATTGACCCGTGGCGATAAAGGCGACGTCAATTTTCAAGTGGTGAATACCAATTTAGAAGAAGAAAGCTTTGTCTCTCGCCTTTTCAGTGGTAATCAAGCCGTTGACGTTTCGGGAACTGCCGCGGCAGCAACCGGTGCAGCAGGCGCTGTGGTTGCAGTTGCACCAGCACCCGTGGCGACATCGGCGACCGTTAGCGCAACCTCACTCACAGCTCCTGTAGACACTTCTAAAGCAACAGCTGCCAATCCACAACAAATGTTGCAATACTGGTGGTTACAAGCGGATGAGAAAACACGTAAAGAATTTATGAGCTGGGCAATTTCACAGCTATAACGACTTGCGATAACGAGGTTTAGTCAATATTGACTCTGATCCCACTGGTTTATCACGCCAGCTATTCCAAGCTGGCGCTTCCTCCTCACCACAGATTCCCTACAACCAAATACGCGCATTTACGGCAGTACTTACTCGATAATCAGCTGGCCACACCAGCCCAGTTTCATACGCCAACGGCCATGACAGCACAAGATGTAATGCAAGTGCATCAACGCGAGTACGTAGAGCAGTTTATCGCGGGCACTTTGCCAACTGCAGCGCTTAGACGGATTGGTTTTCCATGGAGTGACGCCTTAGTCGAGCGCACCTTGCATTCTGTAGCTGGCACCACACTCACTGCTTCATTAGCCATAAATCAAGGTATTGCCCTGCACCTAACGGGTGGCTATCATCACGCCCATTACGATTTTGGCAGTGGCTATTGTATTTTTAACGATCTTATCCTCGCAGCCAGAAATGCCATCGCGAGCCAGCAAGTGCACAAGGTACTGATTTTTGATTGCGATGTGCATCAAGGTGATGGCAGTGCAACACTCAGCCAGCGACATCAAGGGATAATCAGTTGCTCGATTCACTGCAAAGAGAACTTCCCGAGTCGTAAGCAGCATTCCCACCATGATATTGAGCTAACCAAAGGCAGCGATGACAATCTGTATCTCGAAACCGTGGAGCAAACACTTGCCCTACTCATCCGCATCCACCAGCCAGATCTCATTCTTTATGATGCAGGGGTCGATATCCATCAAAATGATGATCTCGGTTTACTTAATATCAGCCAAGAAGGGCTATTCAGACGGGATTTAACTGTGTTATCAATGGCAAAATCGGAAAATATTCCAATTGCAGCCGTGATAGGCGGCGGCTATAGCAGAGACGCACTACAATTAAGCCAAAGACACAGCCAACTTTTTATTGCGGCAAACCATTTGTGGTAGCAAACTCAATGAAAACCGTCATGGAGCATAACGATGCAACTCGAAATCCGTAATTACTACGAAGTTCTTTTAATGGAAATATTGTCAGATGAAGGACTTATGGACGAGCTTCCTGAAGACTATCTCGCCGACTTATGTTGTGTGACCTTAAATCAACTGCCTGTGCGCTACATACGCCACCTCGTCGATACCTACTTCTTTGAAGACTATAACGAGTTGCAGGAATTAAAGCGTGAGATCCAAACCGCACTCGAAAAGTCCCGCGCCTTCCTTAAACAAAATCTGCAAAAAAGATTACAGGAAGAAGCCGAAGCCAATCGTTAATCTCGAAAAAGACTGACTGATAAGAGTATTTTAGCCAGTGCAGTGGCAGGAAAGAGACAAACAATGGATTATCGTATTGCGTAAAGTATTCACGCTAGAAAGGATCAACGGCAGAAAGTAGAAATAGTCAGTTCGTTAGGATGTTGAATTGAACAAATTGAGTGGAATAGGAACTGAATAAGTTAAAAGGGATAAAACAGAGGGGATAATAGAATTGGAGGTTCCCCTAGAGCCAACACCCCGGCACACGAGTCGCTTGCTGCGGTTGCTCCCTTCCGGGCCTGGCCGAGTTCACAAGTTATCATTGCGGGGGGACCCTAGGGTCACCATAACTTCGAGCATTACTTTGAAAGTGATAAACCAAAGTGCTTGCTTGAACGCCGAGGATTATCCCCCATGCCTCCTATGGGATCAAGCGCTAATCGACAAGTTCTGTTAATATCCCGCCTAACTGCACAATCTATAAGCAAGTGAAGTGATTGAAATGATAAAAGCCTGCAAATGCAGACTTTTATAGACATTTTCCTGAGTTTCACAGTGTCAAACTTGGCATAAAGAAAATTCAACAAGTGTAAAACTCAATACATAATGCAGCTCAATCATCGCAAGAGATAATTACAACTGAATCAAATGACGATTCTGCTCAATCAACTTAGCCCCAACACCAGAGACATTGGCTAAATCATCGATTGCATTGAACTTACCATTTTTGGTGCGGTAATCGATAATCGCTTGCGCCTTAGCAGCACCAATCCCTTTTAGTACTTGTAGCTGCTCAGCTGAAGCTGTATTGATGTTGACTTGTGCAGCATCTGGCATGGCTTTCTTCGCATCCGATGCCATATCGCTCGCCTCAGTTTTGGCCTGAGTCTGCATTTTAGCGGCGGCTTTAGTCGGGGTATCTGCGGCGATTGCGGGCGTTGTCAACAAAGCCGTTAATGCCATGGCACTCATAATCGCGGGTATACACTTAGTGATATTCATAACTCTTCCTCTATTCCATGAATTGCGGCCTCTCTTCCTACTTCCGTGGCCTCAAATCAAAAATAGTCCAAGCTGTTATGAAATACCAAATCGGCACCACAAATATTCACCATTGCTAAACTTCATCTCTTAAGCCGATAAACCTAGACCTAACCATAGAAAAAGGGATACTAAATCGCATCCCTTTTATCATTCAAATAGTTGGTGGTTTAAATTAGTGACACTCGTTAAGCTAAACGCGCTAACGCCTGACTCAAGTCAGCGATGATATCGTCACAATCTTCTAAGCCAATAGAAATTCGCAGCAGATTGTCACCAATGCCTGCCGCCGCCCTCGCCTCTGGCGTGTAGGGAGAGTGCGTCATTGACGCAGGATGTTGAATCAAGGATTCTGCATCGCCTAGGCTCACCGCAATAGAGAACAAACTTAAATGCCCCACAAAGGCCATGGCTTCTTCTAAATTTGCCGCCAGTTCAAACGCAATCACCCCACCGGCACGTTTCATCTGTTGACCAATGAATTTATGCCCTTGGTGAGAGGCAAGTCCTGGATAATACACGCGGTTGATACTGGGATGTTCTGCCAAAAATTCGGCCACGCGCTGGGCGCTATCGCAATGGCGCTGTAAACGCACATCTAAGGTTTTAAGGCCACGCAAGATCAGCCAAGCATCGTGTGGCGATATCACAGCGCCAATATCTTTTAAGATTTCATACTTCACTTTATGGATCTGCTCTTCACTGCCACACACTATCCCAGCAATCACATCACCATGACCATTGAGATATTTAGTCGCACTGTGGATCACCAAATCGATACCAAAATCCAGCGGCCGCTGCAGTAATGGAGTCATAAAGGTATTATCGACAATACTGACCAACTGGTGACGTTTAGCAATAGTCGCAATTGCCGCTAAATCAAATACCTGTAAATGGGGGTTAACTGGGGTTTCACAGAAAATGACCTTAGTATTGGCTTTAATTGCCGCTTCTATGTCTGCCAAAGATGAAAAATCCACTAAGGACACTTCAATACCAAAGCGAGCGAACTGAGTCGTCATTAGCGCATAAGTACAACCGTATACGGCATTCGACGCCACTAAGTGATCGCCCATCTGCAAATTAGCCAGCAATGCGGCGGATACTGCGCCCATACCAGAAGCAGTTGCGGCTGCGGCCTCTGCCCCTTCTAAAATCGCCATTTTACGTTCAAGCTCGGCAGTTGTCGGATTACCTAAACGCGTGTAAATATACCCCGACTCATTACCCGCAAATCGCTCACCACCTTGCTGTGCAGACTCAAACACAAAAGTCGCACTTTGGTAAAGCGGCGTCACTAAGGCACCAAAGGCCTCTCGCTCATGGCCGCCATGAATAACCTGTGTTGCCGCCTTCCACATTTTGCCTGACTCATCTTGCATACCTAGCTCCTTGTCATTGGCATTGAGCAGTTCCCGTTCTTGATTGATTGTTCGTTTGGGATGTTCAATAGCTGCGTTATGGATAATCCAATAGATAAGTTAATGAAACATTAGCCCTATCGAATAAGCCCTACCATAACGCGGCCAAACACTTAAGCCAGTAGCATGACGAAAATAGCAGCGCACAAAAGTGTAATTAACTTGTTACATAGCACTTTTCAGTTGCACTTTGTCATACTCTTTATCTGCAAGAATCATAAAAAATGCGCTAAGGAACAAGTCCATTAGCGCATCTACTTTCGGCTATTTGAATCGGTTAATTATTTGATATTCAATAGCATCTACTCTTTAGACTTATCTTTAGATGACCGCAATACCCTATCATCAACATCGGCGAACTGGCCTTTTAATGCGTCTCGACCTTCTTTGGTAAACAGCTTGCCTGAAAACTCCTTAAGTTCGATCAACAATTCCTGATGCACTTTAGACAATTTAGGCCTTTGATCTTCTCTAAACACAATCGGCCGACACAGTGCCATGGCTTGATATCCAAGACGCGCCGTTAACATGCCTCCGCCTAAACCTTGGGCCAAGCGAGCAGACAATTTACCTGTCATTTCAACCGATAACAGCTGTGTTCCTAAATCGGTAACTAACTCACTGGTGCCCGCATAAATAATATTGATGATGATACTGCGGATAAGTTTAATTCGGCTCCAGTACCCCAGTTCAATGCCATAACAGCGGGCCACATCGCGCAGCATGCGTTGATTACGCCATAGGATAATCGCCATATCGAGCACGGCTAATGGGCTGGCGGCCAGTAGCACTGCCGACTCGGCTGCATATCTTCTCACTACTTTCTTTGCCAGTTCATCCCGCTCAGTCAGCACTAAATCCTCGAATAACAAGACTTTCTCGGCATCATTATGCTCATCTTTTAATGAACGGCGAAGTTGCTGCAAACCTTGGCTATCTTCATAGTGACAAACGATATTATCGATAAAGCTATCTGCCTCACCCATTTGCATGCTCTGCGCTAGTCTAGCACCCGTTTCTTGGGTATCGGCGACCTGTTTGAGTCGCTTCAGTTTACTGTATTCGCTGACTGCGCCCGCCAATGCCCACGCACTGACGACCCCAAGCACGACACCATAAAAACTGAACAACCAAGGGCTCTCAAGCCAGGCATCCCTCAGTCCCAATCCCGTTTGAACCACCACGAGCAGCAATAAACTCACTGCCGCCAGACGAGCGAGCCAAGACCAAGGGCGTGATTTTACAAGTTGAGGCGATACCGATTTGGTATCGATCATTTCTGGATGGGCAGACAGTGTCGCATCCATTAACGCCTCAACATCAGCTTCAATGTCTTGCACAGGCGCAAGCGGATCAAAGGCTTTCGCCCCTTTGAGGTCCTCTTTACTGGGTTTAAGCGCCACGACTTGTGGGTCAAACAGCTGCTGCTTTTTCAGCGGCTTTTGTTTAATGGCCTGTTGTTTAGCTGCCTGTTGTTCAATGGATTGTTCAACTGATTGCTCAACCGAGCCTTCAAATGAGTTAGCAGAAGAATTGGAGGCCTGCTCATTTGGGTTATCCGATAGCTTTAGCGTCATTCCAACTTATCTCCCAGTAAGTACTGCAACAGATGATCGAGACGAATATGGTCAAAGTGCACTTGAGAGGGGTCAACATTCACATTGTTCGGCGGCGCAAAGCCGATAAAGTTAAACCCTTGATCACGCCAAAAATCGGGGGCAGGTAAGCGAGTGGGCACTTCGCCTGGAAACAAGGTCAGGGCTTTGCCATTGAGTCCCGTCCCCTGCACGACTTCGACCTCGCCCTCTTGGGTCGTCACCATGCCGTGGCGAGTCGCCTTGATGGCGCTAATCGCCATCGTCTCCACTTTGCAACCATCAAAACTGGCAAAATGCTGGCTGTGTTTCAACATATCGGTCAGCAGGGACAAAACATGGCTCTGCTGATCGCGGGTAACATGGTCAACCTTGCTCGCGGCAAACAATAAACGGTCGATGCGGGGAGCAAATAAACGCCGTAAATAGCTCGATTGGCCAAACTGAAAACTTTCCATAATGGCATTGAGTGCCGCCCCCATATCCTCAAATTGCTTTTTACCGCGATTCAACGCACTAAAACAGTCAACGAGCACTAACTGCCTGTCAAAACCGGCAAAGTGATTTTTATAGAAAGGCTTAACCACTTTAGCCACGTATTCTTGATAGCGTTTTTCCAATACATGGAATCCACTGTGTTTATCGCTTTGCGAAAGCGCCGCGAACTTTTCATCATTAACTAATAACAGGGGGAAAAAAGCCAATAAAGGAGCGCCCTGCCATTCACCCGGTAATAACATGCGTCCAGGCTGCGCTTGGTAATACCCTTGCACATGCACTAAATCATTAAGTAATAGCTGATACTGATCCGCAATCAATTTTAATTGCTGCTCATCGGCGCTGGCGGCTAAATCCAATGACATCAAAGATTGTTCAAACTCAGCATACAGGGGTGAGCTTTTAAGATGCTCGATGCGAACTTGTTGCGCACGACACCAAGTAACAAAGTCTTGGCGCAGCATAGGTAAATCGAGTAACCATTCGCCGGGATAATCGACGATATCCAAATACAGTGTGGCGGTATCAGAAAACTTGGCCAATAAGCCCTTTTGCGGTCGGTATTTAATCGCCAGTCGTAATTCAGAAATAGTGCGAGTGGAGGCTGGCCAAGTCGCGGGTTCGGAAGTGAGCGCTAACATGGCGCCTTGATAATCAAAACTGGCGATTTCCAGATCTGGCTGCATGGCACGCTTAACCCCGAGCAAACGCTGCTCACGGCTCACCTGCCACAATGGCAAAGCGCTGTTGTTGCGGGCGTGGGATGAGGTTGAGACGGGTCCAGAATTGAGTAACTGATTGACTAACCCTGTGATAAACGCGGTTTTTCCCGCACCAGAAAGCCCAGTCACGGCCAAACGTAAATGCCGGTCCGCGGTGCGATGTAACAGGGATTGGCCCTTTTGGGTTAATTTATGGAGCGAGGCATCAAGCATTCCCATAGAGACTTCCCTTATGTCGAATGAGGTTAACTTATATTAAGTGATCTTGACTATACACTGGAATGGACAAGAGATTAAGCAACAAGGGCGGACATGGCCGCCCTTTAGAAGGGTTACAAACTATTGATTTGTCTTTTTAAATCAAAGTTGTCAGAGGTGACGTGACGTTCTAAATTTTGTAGCCTGACTTCCAGACTTCGAAATTGACGACTCACGTCGCTCAGTGCTTGCTTTGCGGGTTCTCCCGACTGCCACGGCTTCTTCTTTACCTCGATATCGTCCCTATCGTACGACTTCTGTGGCTTGATGTCTAAAATCACCCACAAAGCGACATAGATGATAAATACCACACCTGAGCCGCCGAGTAAGAAGATAGACACCGCCAGTACTCGCACTAACCAAGTTTCAATCGCAAAGTACTCGGCAATCCCTGCGCATACACCCGCTATTTTGCCTGACTGGGGAATGCGGTACAAAGTACGGCCATTAGATCCTCTCATGTTTCCCCCTCCATTCGGGCGATTCTGTATCCAGAATGGCCTCTAAGGTCTCGATACGCGCCGCCATTTTATCGGCCTTGGATATCAAGTCATTGAGTTGTGAAAACTCTTCCTCAGTGAGTCCCTGGCTCACTTGTCGCTTACTGCGATAATGAAGAACTAACCATATTGGCGCGACTATCACCATGAAAATAATAATCGGCGCCATCAGTACGTCCATATCCATAACTCACCTCTGAATTGTTATTCTTTTGACTTAGTTGGCGCTTTGGCTTTTACCTTGGCTTTTAGCGCTGCCAGCTCTGCATTCACAGAATCTTCCGCTTCTAGCGCCGCAAACTCATCGGCTAAGGTCTTTTTGCTACCAAGATCGTAAGATTCAACTTGGGCTTCTAAGCCTTCGACACGGCGCTCATATTGTTCAAACTTGAGCATAGCATTGTCGATCTTGCTTGAATCTAACTGCTTTTTCACTTCTAAGCGTGATGACGCGGTTTGAGTGCGCAGAATAATGGTCTTTTGGCGCGCTTTTGCATCGAGCAGCTTTTCCTGCAACATGCCCACTTCATCTTTCAAGCGTGCGATATGTTCATCGATAACGGCTAATTCTTGATTCAGCGTGTCTGCTAAACCGGTCGCTTTTTGTTTTTCAACTAAAGCGGCTTTCGCTAAGTCTTCACGGTCTTTGGACAGTGCCAGTTCAGCCTTATCTTGCCAATCTTGCACTTGCTCTAACACGCGGTTGATACGACGTTGCAGCTCTTTCTTTTCAGCTAACACTTTAGCTGAGGTAGAGCGCACTTCAACGAGTGTGTCTTCCATTTCTTGGATAATCAGTCGAACCATTTTTTCTGGGTCTTCGGCTTTATCCAGCAATGCGCTGATATTAGAGTTAATGATATCGGCGAAACGAGAGAAAATTCCCATAATCCTATCCTCAAATTGATGTTGGTCTCGTATAAGGTAATACACTAACCGTGCCAACTTTTACTTCTCACTTAAATACAATGGCTTAAACAAAATTTTAACTTTTACTTCCTTTTACGCATCAAGCCACTTATTATCATTTTCACCAAATTTTAGCGCGAAAGACTAAAAAATATCGTGGATAATAAATTTCAGCAAGACAACCTTATCGGTCAATCCAACGCCCTACTCGAAGTGTTAGAACATGTGTCGCAAATTGCGCCTCTGTCTAAACCCGTACTGATTATTGGTGAACGTGGCACAGGTAAAGAGCTAATTGCCGAACGCTTACATTATCTGTCTAAGCGCTGGGATCAAAGTTTTATTAAGCTAAACTGTTCATCTTTGAGTGAAAATTTACTCGAGAGCGAATTGTTTGGCCATGAGTCAGGTGCCTTTACTGGTGCTAAAGGTAAACACGAAGGTCGCTTTGAGCGCGCCGACGGCGGCACCTTATTCCTCGACGAATTAGCCAATACCTCAGGACTTATCCAAGAAAAACTCCTGCGCGTCATTGAATATGGCGAATTTGAACGAGTCGGCGGCAGTAAAACCGTGCAAAGTGATGTTCGTTTAATCTGCGCCGCCAACGAAGATCTGCCCTCGCTTGCTGACGCAGGCGAATTTCGTGCCGACTTACTCGATAGGCTTGCCTTCGATGTGATTACGCTGCCGCCGCTGCGTTGCCGCCCAGAAGATATTATGACACTGGCGGAATACTTCGCCGTTGGCATGGCGCGCCAATTAAAGCTGCAGCTATTCAGCGGTTTTAGTGCCCATGCGGTCGAACAATTAATGACCCATGACTGGCCAGGTAATATCCGTGAACTTAAAAACGTGGTCGAGCGCAGCGTTTACCGAAATGGTGGTGAAAATCGGCCCATCGACCATATCACCCTCGATCCCTTTGCTTCACCGTATCGGCCTAAAACGCGCATCAAGACCCGCGAACGTCAAATCAGCTCAGTCGCGCCAACAAGCGTTGTCGGTACGCCGCAATCTGCGCCGATACTTGAGGCTGAAGTCCCTGCCAATACTGAGTCTTCAGTGAATAGCTTTAATTTTCCGCTGGATTTTAAAGAGCAAACTGAGAAGTTTGAGATGGATCTTATCCAGCAAGCACTCTCAAGCAGCCAATACAACCAAAAGAAAACCGCCGACATGCTCGGATTAAGCTACCACCAACTGCGTGGCATCCTTAAAAAATACAATTTACTTGATAAAGCATAAGCAGATTGCCCACGGGGGAGATGCACTGCTAAAATAGCCGTTCATAGTCGATAAAATAATGATTTATAAATGAGTGTGCTAATTAGACGCCTGTGCCTAACAACTGCAGTTTCTTGCATGAGTTGGTTGTTGGTCGCGTGTGGCCCCCAACGACTCCCTTCCGGTTTGGTGTATTGCTCCGAAGGGAATCCTGAGTCTTTTAATCCACAATTGGTGACATCTGGCACGACAATCGATGCCACCTCGCACCAAATTTATAGTCGCTTAGTGGATTATGATACCCAGTCTGGCAAGCTTGTCCCTGCCTTGGCGACGAGTTGGGCCATGTCTGATGATGGCTTAAGCTATCGCTTCACCCTCAGGGAAAACGTGCAATTCCAGCATTCGAAGCGGTTTACCCCAACACGCCCCTTTAATGCCGACGATGTGTTGTTCTCCTTTAAGCGTATTATCGATACCCAGCATCCTTATCATTTTGTCTCCCGCACGGGTTATCCCTTCTTCCAAAGTATTGGCTTTTCTGAGCAGGTCAAAGGGATAGAAAAGATAAACGATCATGAAGTGGTCTTTTATTTGACCCGCAAAGACGCGTCTTTTCTGTCGAATTTAGCCACCGACTTTGCGGTGATCCTATCCGATGAGTATGCGCAGCAGCAGTTAGCATTGGGTCATCCTGAAAACGTCGACCACTTTGCCATAGGTACAGGGCCGTTCACTTTAGTGCAGTACGCGAAAAACGAATATATTCGCTATCGCCGTCATCCTGACTTTTGGGGCGAACCCGCAAAAATTGATATGCTGGTATTTGATATCACGCCCAAAAGTACCGTCAGACTCGCGAAACTGATCGCAGGCGATTGCAGTGTGTCTGCGCTGCCCAAAGCGGGTGAGCTACCGGTCATCAAGCAACATGAAGAATTAAATATTGAGTCACAACCTGGACTCAACGTCGCATTTTGGGCCTTTAACACCCAGAAACCACCACTAGATGATGTCCGTGTTCGCCGCGCTCTCGCCTATGCGGTCGATAAACAAAATATTCTGCGGGCGGTTTATCAAAATACTGCCATTGAAGCCACGGGGGTTCTGCCGCCAGCATCTTGGGCCTATGCCAATAACAAAGGGCTTGTGGATTACAATCCGCAAAAAGCGCGCGACCTGTTAAAAGAAGCAGGCATTAAAAATCTCAGTATTGATATTTGGGCCATGCCAGTCGCCCGCGCCTATAATCCCAATGCGTTAAAAACGGCCGAATTAATTCAATCAGATCTGGCCAACGTAGGCGTAAAAGTGAACATCGTCAGTTACGACTGGAGCGTGTTTAGTCAGCGGCTCAGCCGCGATGACTATGATTCTGTGCTGATTGGCTGGAATGCCGATAACAGCGATCCCGATAACTTCTTTACTCCACTGCTAAGCTGCGCTGCGATGCAGTCGAACAACAATCGTTCGCGCTGGTGTAACCCTGAGTTTGATGCCATCTTAGATAGTGCAAGGGAAGTGTCAGATCAGGGCGAACGTAAAGTGATTTATCAGCAAGCAGAAGCCTTTTTGGCCGAACAAGTACCTATGTTGAGCCTAGCCCATGCCAAACGTGTGGCGTTAACTCGTAGTGATATCAAGGATATGCAACTCACGCCTTTTGGCGGTATTTCCTTCGCCCACACTAGCCAAGCACAAGAGGAGGTCAATTAATGTTTAAATACCTACTGCGCCGCCTCAATTTGTTTCTGGCCACTTCGTTAGTCATGGTAGGTGTCTTATTTTACGCCACCGGCTTGTTTCCGGTGGACCGCACCCACGCACTCACTGGCATACATACACCGACGGCGAGTCAACTGGTTCAAATCGAGCAAGACTACAAATTAGATAAAAACCAAGCGTGGCAATTTATCGCTTACCTGCAACAAAGGCTTAGCGGTAATTTAGGTATTTCAGTCACCTCACATCAAGAAGTGGCAGAAGAACTCAGTGCCGTTCTGCCCGCCTCTTTTGAACTCGCGGTAATGGCAGCCATTATTGCAATTTGCTTTGGCGTTCCATTAGGTGTGCTTGCCTCCCAGAGCCAACATAAACTCACCCAGAATACCATTATGGCGATCACGCTGACTGGCTACTCTGTGCCCGTATTCTGGTTAGGCCTGTATCTTTCACTCTGGTTTGGTGTCGATCTCGGTTGGTTACCGATTTCGGGACAAATCAATTTGTTATATGAAATCAAACCCGTCACTGACTTTATGCTAGTAGATACCCTGTTATCAGAGTCTGAATACGGCATGTCGGCATTTAAAGATGCACTGCTGCACATCATTTTGCCTGCCACGACACTCGCCGTGTTACCTTTTACTGTGGTGGTTCGCAGCACTCGTTCGGCGATGATGAATGTAATGAATCAAACTTTTATTCGCGCCGCCGAAGCCAGAGGCATGCATACAAGTACAATTATACTGCGCCATGCACTACCCAATGCCTTGATCCCTGTGCTTAAACATTTAGGGCTCATGCTTGGCTCATTTGCCAGTTATGCCATAGTGGTCGAAATGATTTTCTCATGGCCTGGCGTGGGTTCTTGGCTGGTTTCAGGAATTTACCAACGGGACTACACTGTCATCCAAGGTGGTATTCTGGCCGTAGCCCTATTGATTATCTTCCTAAGTATCTTGATTGAAGTGCTGCATACAGTCTTTAATCCACTGAGCAGAAAAGACCTTTATGCCACCAGTTAAAATTTATCAAGAAGATCAAATTGCCTCCCCGACAATGCGGGTGTGGCTTAACTTTTCAGCTAATCCTTTCGCCTTAGCGGGTCTATGGACGATTGCTTTCCTGCTCTTACTAACGCTATTTGGCCCTATGATTGCGCCCTTCCCACCAGAGGCACAAGATCCCAGAGCCTTGTTATTACCCCCCTCATGGGACCCTTCTGGCACAGTGGCACACTTTTTAGGGACTGACGATTTAGGCCGCGATATCTTCAGCCGATTGTTACACGGCGCACACTTGACCTTTGGTATGGCGCTGCTCATTGTTGTCACCGCGTTATTCACAGGCTTTATTATAGGCTCACTGTCGGGCATGATGCGTGGGTTAAAATCCAGCATTCTCGGGCACTTACTCGATGCGCTGCTATCAATTCCTTCATTATTAATGGCCATTTTAGTGGTGGCTGTAATGGGGCCAGGGCTTGAAAATGTGTTCTGGGCCGTCGGGATAGCGTTAACCCCGCAATTTGTGCGCTCGATACACCAGTCAGTGCATGAAGAGTTACAAAAAGAATACGTCACAGCCGCGCGTTTAGATGGCGCGAACTCGATGCAAATTTTTTGGTATGTCATCATGCCAAACGTGTGGGAAGTGGTGATCATTCAAACCACACTTGCCATTTCAGCCGCCATTTTGGATATCGCCGCCCTCGGTTTTTTGAGCTTGGGCGCGCAGGCACCGAGCCCAGAATGGGGCGCTATGGTCGCCCAAGGTATGGATAATTTATTAACGGCGCCTTGGGCTGTGACTATCCCGGGCTTAGCGATTCTTTTCAGTGTGCTTTCCATTAACTTGGTTGGCGATGGCTTAAGGTCGGCGCTTGCGCCCATCAGAAACTAACTTATGCCTTTACTCGACGTACGAAATCTCACGATTGAACTCGATACGCCCCACGGTAGAGTGCGGGCGCTCGAAAAAGTCAGCTTAACGCTCAATGCGGGCGAAATTCATGGTCTTGTCGGTGAATCTGGCTCGGGGCGAAGTTTGTTAGCCAGAGCGATTCTTGGGATCCCTGGTCCCAATTGGACCATCACAGCCGATCGCATGATGTGGGATGGCAATAACCTGATGGCTATGAGCTCAAAAGAGCGTCGCAATCTGATGGGGTCAGATATGGCGATGATATTCCAAGATCCATCGGGCAGTTTAGATCCGGCGCAAACCGTCGGTAGCCAACTGATGCAAGCTATGCCTAAGAATCCCAATGCCTATTTTTGGCAAAAACGTCGACATGCGCGGCTGACGGCGCAAAAATGGCTACATAAAGTCGGGATCAAGAATCCGCGGCAGGTCATGTCTAGCTACGCCTGGGAGTTATCCGAAGGCGAATGCCAAAAGGTGATGATTGCGATGGCGGTTGCTAACCAGCCTCGCCTCTTGATTGCCGATGAGCCCACAAGCTCGATGGAACTCAGCACTCAAGCGCAGATATTCAGATTATTATCTCAATTAAATCAATTACAAAACGTATCGATTCTATTGATCAGCCACGAGCTTGAGACCTTGGCCCAATGGTGCGATCACTTATCCGTGCTCTATTGCGGTCAGGTTATGGAATCAGGGCCGACAGACGAAGTGATTAAGCAGCCTTATCATCCTTACACTAAGGCGCTGCTTGACAACATGCCCGACTATTCAGGCTCTGGTGGTCACAAGGCAATTATGCCCACCCTTCCTGGGTCTGCGCCCGCCTTGCAGCATTTGCCAATCGGGTGCCGTTTAGGACCTCGCTGCCCTGAAGCCCAGAAAAAATGCGTTAATCAGCCAAATTTAAGTCATATTAAAGACCGCTATTTTGCCTGTCATTTCCCTTATCACGGCGAAACCCACAATGACGACCCCACTGCTTAAAGTTAACGATCTTTATAAAAGATACGATACCGGTTATCGAGGCTTTTCCCGCCAATATAACGATGCATTAGCGCCCGTATCCTTCGAGCTCCAGCGCGGCGAAACCTTAGCCATAGTAGGAGAAGCAGGGTCGGGTAAAAGTACCTTAGCCCGCATTTTGGTCGGTGCAGAGCCCCGCAGCGGCGGCGAGATTTTTTTCGAAGGTGAAGCCTTAGACAGCCGCGATATTAAACAAAGATGCCGCTTAATTCGGATGATTTTCCAAGATCCCAATACCTCACTGAACCCGCGTTTGACAATAGGTCAATTGCTCGATGAGCCGCTGCGGTTTAATACCCAAATGTCGGCGCAATCGCGACACACCCAAGTGGTCGATACGCTACGCAAAGTGGGGTTATTACCTGAGCATGCAGAGTTTTATCCGCACATGATTTCCGAAGGCCAAAAGCAACGCGTTGCGGTAGCGCGGGCCCTAATGCTTAACCCTAAAATTATCATTGCCGATGAAGCTTTGACCGCACTTGACCTTTCAGTACGCTCACAAATTCTCAATTTGCTGCTGAAACTGCAAAAAGACCTCGGCTTGTCTTATATCTTCGTATCCCATAATCTCAATATTATTCGCCATGTTAGCGATAAAATCATGGTGCTGCACAAAGGTGTTATGGTCGAGAAAGCGCCTACAGAACAGATATTTAACTCGCCGCAACATGAATATACCCAGAGGTTGATCCAGGAGCAGAGTCTGTTTGTCCACAAACGTTAAACTGCTCCAACCACTTAAATAATCAGGTGAATTGGCTAAAAATAGGTGCCATTTACCCGCCGAAATATTTATCCTATTGGTCATTTTGATAGAAGAAGCTTAAACATGATTATCAAACCAAAAATTCGTGGATTCATTTGTACCACTACACACCCAGTAGGTTGTGAAGCCAACGTTCAAGAACAAATCACGCTAACCAAAGCTAAAGGTAAAATCGCTAACGGCCCGAAAAAGGTATTAGTGGTTGGCTCATCAAGCGGTTACGGTCTGTCTTCACGTATTGCCGCCGCTTTCGGTAGTGATGCCGCAACGATTGGCGTGTTCTTCGAAAAGCCAGGTACTGAAACGAAACCAGGTACTGCGGGTTGGTACAACTCTGCCGCTTTCGACAAATTTGCTAAAGCTGAAGGCCTATATTCTAAGAGCATTAACTGCGATGCCTTTAGCCATGAAGCAAAACAAAAAGTGATCGAACTTATTAAGCAAGATCTCGGTGAAATCGACATGGTCGTTTACTCACTGGCATCACCTGTGCGCAAACTGCCCGATTCTGGTGAACTTATTCGTTCTGCGCTAAAACCAATCGGTGAAACTTACACTGCGACTGCGGTTGATACCAATAAAGACTGCATCATTGAAGCCACCGTTGAGCCAGCAACTGAGCAAGAAATTGCCGATACAGTAACGGTTATGGGCGGCGAAGATTGGGAACTGTGGATCAAAGCCTTATCTGAAGCCGGTGTATTAGCGGATAACTGCAAAACCGTAGCCTATAGCTACATCGGTACTGAACTGACGTGGCCAATCTACTGGCACGGCGCCCTTGGCAAGGCCAAGATGGATTTAGACCGCGCAGCAAAAGCCTTAAATGAGCAACTTTCAGTCACTGGCGGCAGCGCTAACGTTGCGGTACTGAAGAGCGTTGTGACTCAAGCGAGTTCGGCTATTCCAGTTATGCCTTTGTATATCGCTATGGTATTCAAGAAAATGCGTCAGGAAGGGCTCCATGAAGGTTGTATGGAGCAAATTTACCGCATGTTCAGCGAGCGTCTATTCCGCGCCGATGGTGCTAAGCCAGAAACTGACAGCGACAACCGCATCCGTTTAGACGATTGGGAACTGCGTGAAGATATTCAGCAACACTGCCGTAATTTGTGGCCACAAGTGACCACAGAAAACTTGTCAGAATTAACGGATTACCGTGAATACAAAGCTGAATTTATTAAATTATTCGGCTTTGGTATCGAAGGTATTGATTACGATGCCGACGTTAACCCATACGTTGAATTTGACGTTATCGAGCTCTAATTCTGCGATAGCGAGTCACGGTTTATCACAACATTAAACGCCACTTTTTAGTGGCGTTTTTATTTACAACCCCAAACTAAGATGCGCTACACTAGTTTTCACCAATCACTCCCTCAATAAGGAAAGACGATGAAAATTAGCGCAAGAAATACGCTCAGCGGCACGATTAAATCCATAGAAATGGGCGCGGTAAACAATGAAGTGACGATCGAACTTGCACCAGGTGTCGTATTGACCTCTGTAGTGACGAAAGCATCCTGTGAGCGCCTAGGGCTTAAAGTGGGTGATTCGGCTTATGCACTCATCAAAGCCAGCAGCGTCATGATAGGCGTTGATGACTAGCCCGACGGTAACGTCGCGCTTGATGTAATAAAAGATTAAATCTAACGGGCTGCCTGCTGTGACAGATACCCTTCAATCTCATCGACACACTTAAGCGCATTGAAAAACAAAAAGGCCAAGTGGGATCACTTGGCCTTTTTAATCGGAGTTTACCAGTAGGATAGCCAGGTTAACGCGCTATCCTCACTTAAATTATTCTTCTACAGGGTAAAGCACCTTGGCATTGGCTTTAAGTGAATCTATCAAGCCACGGTAATCTGCTTCGCTGTATTGTGCGTTCAGACGTTGTTTAAGCGCATTAACCAGCTCATCACTCACGCCTTCTGCAGCGTTGACTTTATCCAGTGCAACCACGGCATAACCATTTGCTAAACCAACGGTATCGACAACAGGAGTTGTGCTCGGTGTTGGCATTTGGAACGCTTTACCTACAATCGCTGCATCAACATCTTGCGCGCCGCGGCCTAGTTTCACTTTAGCGACTAAACCAAGATCCGTTGCACCCGCTTTAACTTGGGCCATCAGCTCTTGTGCTTTCGCACGGGCAGCTTCGTTTGCTTGGTCTTGCTTCAAACGTTCTGTGATATTGGCTTTCACTTCCGCTAAGGCTAAAGTGCCCGCATCGTGATGTTCTTTCACACGAACCACCACCACGTGGTTAGGTTCAAGCTCAATCACTTCACTGTTTAACCCTTTCAGCATAACAGTTTCAGAGAACGCTGCTTTGACTAAGTCAGGCTTGTTCAGCGCAGCTGGAACGTTATCGCGAGAGAACAGCGGAGTCGTCTTAATATCGACGCCCACAGCTTTAGCGGTTTCAGATAACGTATCTGGCACTTCATAGCTAGTATCCGCTAATTTGCTTTGTAAGCTGTAGAATTGATCAACCGCTTTCTTATCTTGCAATTGGGCTACTATCTTAGCTTTCACATCGGCAAACGGTACTGTCACACCCGGTTGCACATCTAATAGCTTGATAATGTGGAAACCAAAGTCAGTTTTAACCACAGCAGAATGTTGGCCTTTGTTCAATGCAAATAAGGCAGCATCGAAAGCGGGGTCCATCACACCTGGTTCAAACCAATCCAGTTTACCACCCTGCTCTGCACTCAAGGTATCGTCAGAGTTCGCTTTAGCCAGATCAGCAAAATCGGCACCGCTGTCTAATTGCTTAGCTAAATCTTCAGCCTTGGCTTTTGCAGCCGCTTCATCACTACCAGGCATAACCAGAATGTGCGCCGCAAGACGCTTCTCGTTAGACACGTATTGGGCTTTATGTTCTTCGTAATAAGCTTGCGCTTCTTCGTCTGACACTGGGTTATTTTTAGCAAAATCAGCCGCATTCAGTTCAACATATTCTAAGCTCACCATTTCAGGGCTCATAAACTGCCCTTGGTTTGCGTCGTAATAGTTTTTCACTTGCTCGTCAGTCACAACCGCTGTCGCTAGGAATGGCGCAGAATCAACCACTAAATAACGCACATCGCGGGTTTGACCTTGTAACTCAGCCAATTGCTTAGCTTCGCCTGCTAACACAAATTCAGTACCTACTAGCGCAGCTGTTAACTGACGACGGGTCATATCGACACGCATCATGTCTCTAAACGCCTGTGGTTGATAACCTAACTGACGTAGAATCACTTGATAACGGTCGTTATCAAATTTGCCATCGGTTTGGAATGCGGGTTCAGTTTTAACAGCTGCAATAATCTGTTCGTCAGATACTCGCAAACCCATTGCCGTAGCCGCTTGATCTATCAATTTGTCAGCCACTAAGCGCTCTAATACGCTCTGCTTAATGCTTTGTAGATATTTTTCGTCAGCAGATAACGCAGCAAACATCTCACCTAGCTGTTGCTCCATACGAGAGCGCTCGCTTTGGTAAGCCTGTTCAAGCTCGGCTTTCGTGATCTTGTCGCCGTTCACTTCTGCCGCAGGTACATCAGTTGTAGAACCTAAGTAACTGCTGACTCCTGCAAATGCAAAAGATAAAATCACAAGTACGAGAATGCCTTTAGCAATCACGCCTTGCGAACCATCGCGGATCTTTTCTAACATCAGATTTCTCGCTTGTTGCGATTAACAAAATAAAAAGGCGCATCAGTTTGAGATGCGCCTTTCTGTAATTTATGGGGAATATTCAGACGCTACCACAGGTAAATTCTAAAACCCCGAGTAATGGTAGAAATTAAGCTTCATATTCCATTACTTTCAATTCGTAAAAAGCACTGATAAACAGTGCTTGTCATTACGAATGCCTTACAAAGGCTACGATATTAATGATTAATTAACAGCGTCTTTCAGTGCTTTACCAGCTTTGAATGCTGGAATTTTAGCTGCTGCGATTTTGATTTCTTCACCCGTTTGTGGGTTGCGACCAGTACGCTCAGCGCGTTCACGCACTTCAAAAGTACCAAAACCAACAAGAGAAATTTTATCGCCTTCTTTCAGACCTTCAGTCACAGCAGCGATAAAAGAATCCAGTGCACGGCCGGCAGCGGCTTTAGAAATGTCAGCACCAGATGCGATTTTCTCGATTAGTTCAGATTTGTTCATGTCATCCCCTTGAATGTAATTTTTTTGCGCCGCAACCAAATCCGTCTCTAGAGCGGTCTGCGGAGGCTTTTATAACAAGCTTGAATTCAAAGTTCAAGCTGAGTTCGAAAACCAAAGAAATAAAACTGGATACAGCTCAAAGCCAGTTGCGCCAAGGGCTTGGAGCAGCTGGCTCTCCACAGACCTAGGCTACCACAGGTCTGCGCTTTGTTAAGCCCCTTTTTTCATTTTTTTTAACGTGATAGCGCAATTTCTTGCGTTATGCCAAGTTTTTAACCACTTCGAAGCCTTCAACCGGTCTTTCTAGGGCCAGTTTTAACACTTCGTCGACCCAACGCACAGGACGAATTTCTAAATCGGCAATCACATTGGCAGGAATTTCTTCCAGATCACGCTCGTTTTCTTTTGGTATAAGCACTAATTTTATGCCGCCGCGGTGTGCTGCCAGCAGTTTTTCTTTCAAACCACCGATAGGTAACACTTCACCACGTAAGGTTATTTCACCTGTCATGGCCACGTCGCTACGCACTGGGTTACCCGTTAAGCTGGATACTAAAGCGGTACACATAGCCGCACCGGCCGATGGACCATCTTTTGGCGTTGCACCTTCTGGCACATGCACATGGATATCACGCTTCTCGTAGAAATCCGCATTAATACCTAATTGTTCCGCACGGGCACGAACAACTGTCATAGCCGCTTGAATCGACTCTTGCATCACGTCGCCAAGGGAACCGGTATAAGTTAATTTACCTTTACCAGGCACCGATGTCGCTTCAATCGTTAGCAGATCACCGCCTACTTGTGTCCACGCTAAGCCTGTCACTTGACCGATTTGGTTCTTCGACTCGGCTTTACCGTAATCGAAGCGCTGCACGCCAAGGAATGACTTAAGATTCTCTTGATTCACAGTGACAGATTTAACTGATTTATCGAGTAAAATCATTTTCACGACTTTACGGCAAATCTTAGACAATTCACGCTCAAGTGAACGCACGCCCGCTTCACGGGTGTAATAGCGGATAATGCCAACGATAGCACTATCCTCGACTTTAATTTCAGCCGCTTTTAAGCCGTTGCGCTCAATTTGCTTATTCAGCAAATGTTGCTTAGCAATATTCAGCTTCTCGTCTTCGGTGTAACCCGACAAACGGATCACTTCCATACGGTCCAGTAGTGGCCCAGGAATGTCCATAGAGTTAGACGTTGCCACAAACATCACATCGGATAAGTCGTAATCGACTTCGAGGTAATGATCGTTAAAGGTCGCATTTTGCTCAGGATCTAACACTTCTAATAAAGCAGAAGCCGGATCGCCGCGCATATCTGAACTCATCTTGTCGATTTCATCGAGCAAGAATAATGGGTTTTTCACGCCCACCTTAGCCATTTTTTGAATAACTTTACCTGGCATAGAACCAATATAAGTACGGCGATGACCACGGATTTCCGCTTCATCACGCACACCGCCTAAGGCAACACGGACATACTTACGACCAGTCGCCTTAGCGATCGATTGACCCAAGGAGGTTTTACCCACACCTGGAGGTCCAACGAGACACAGAATTGGCCCTTTAAGCTGACGCACTCGACTTTGGACTGCCAAATATTCCAAGATACGGTCTTTAACTTTTTCAAGGCCGAAATGATCGGTATCCAGTACCTCTTGAGCTTTAGCTAAATCTCGTTTTATTTTTGAACGTTGGCTCCAAGGCACTGAGGTCATCCAATCCACATAGCTGCGCACAACCGTAGCTTCAGCGGACATTGGCGACATCATGCGTAGTTTGTTAAGCTCAGCGAGGGCTTTTTCCTTCGCATCGCTTGGCATGTTCGCCTCTTCAATCTTACGATTTAAGGCTTCAAACTCGTCATGGCCTTCGTCTAAGTCACCCAGTTCTTTCTGGATGGCTTTCATTTGTTCGTTCAGATAGTACTCGCGCTGGCTTTTTTCCATCTGCTTTTTAACGCGGGTACGGATACGTTTCTCAACCTGCAATAGGTCGATCTCCGATTCCATCATCGCCATTAAATATTCCAGACGCTCGCCAACGTTGACCATCTCAAGCACAGATTGTTTGTCTTCAAGTTTAAGTGGCATGTGAGCGGCCATAGTATCTGCCAGACGCGCCGCTTCATCGATACCCGATAAAGAGGTCAAGACTTCTGGCGGGATCTTCTTGTTCAGCTTAATATAACCTTCAAACTGACCAATCGCACTGCGTACTAATACTTCTTCTTCCTTGTCTTCCAGCGGTTCTGATTCCAGATACTCAGCCTTAGCCACAAAGAATTCTGTTTCTTGGGTGTAACGGGTAATACGGGCGCGACGACCGCCTTCTACCAACACTTTGACTGTGCCGTCTGGCAGCTTAAGTAACTGTAAAATAGAGGCAACCGTCCCCACTTCGAAGATGTCATCTTTTGATGGTTCATCGAGTTCGGCATCACGCTGCGCCACTAAAATAATTTGCTTATCCTGCGCCATTGCCGTTTCGAGACATCGAATAGATTTTTCTCGTCCGACAAATAACGGAATTACCATATGGGGATAGACCACCACATCTCGCAGTGGCAGCACGGGGAGTTCGATATGCGCTTCACGCTCTTGGGTCATAGTTCGATTCCGTTTTGGTGAAATGGATTAATACTGGAGTATATTGGGACGCTTTATGGAGTTTCAATGGCTAATACGAAAAAAGGAGTCCATTGGACTCCTTGTTTTTCAGTTTATTAGCGATCAGTACAATTATTGTTCGCCTGATGCCACTTGGGCCTCATTGTGCTCGTAAATCAAGATTGGGGCAGATTCCCCTTTCACTACTGATTCATCCACAACGGCCTTCACCACACCGTCAACGGATGGGATATCGTACATAGTATCCAGCAGAATACTTTCAACGATGGAGCGTAGACCACGGGCACCTGTCTTGCGAGACATGGCTTTGTGAGCAATCGCTTTAAGCGCATCTTCGCGGAACTCAAGCTCAACCCCTTCCATCTCAAATAACGCACTATATTGCTTAGTTAGGGCATTTTTAGGTTGAGATAGAATTTGTACTAAAGCTTCTTCATCCAGCTCAGTCAGAGTCGCAACCACTGGTAGACGACCGATAAACTCAGGGATTAAACCGTATTTGACTAAATCGCCAGGTTCTACTTGCGATAAGGTCTCAGAGATCGTCGCCTTCTCTTTCTCGCCTTTCACCTGTGCACCAAAACCGATACCCGAGCCAACGTGCGCACGTTGCTCAATCACTTTCTCAAGCCCTGCAAACGCACCGCCACAGATAAACAGGATCTTAGAAGTATCGACTTGTAAGAATTCTTGCTGTGGATGCTTACGGCCACCTTGTGGCGGAACCGCGGCAACAGTACCTTCAATCAGCTTAAGCAGCGCTTGCTGTACACCCTCACCCGATACGTCACGGGTGATTGATGGATTGTCTGACTTACGACTAATTTTATCGATTTCATCAATATAAACGATACCACGCTGCGCTTTTTCTACATCGTAGTCGCACTTTTGTAGCAACTTTTGAATGATGTTTTCAACGTCTTCACCCACATAACCCGCTTCAGTTAAGGTGGTGGCATCCGCCATAGTGAAAGGCACATTGAGTGAGCGTGCAAGGGTTTCTGCCAGTAGGGTTTTACCGCTGCCCGTTGGGCCAATCAGCAAAATATTACTCTTACCCAGCTCGACTCCGTCCTTAGGCGATGCATTTTTTAAGCGCTTATAGTGGTTATACACAGCCACTGATAGCACTTTTTTGGCTCTGTCTTGGCCAATCACATAATCGTCTAAATGTGCACGTAATTCATGTGGTGTTGGTAATTTATCGCTATCACGCTTCGGAGAGATTTCTTTAATCTCTTCGCGAATGATGTCGTTACATAACTCAACACATTCGTCGCATACATACACTGATGGGCCAGCAATGAGTTTTCTGACTTCATGCTGGCTCTTTCCGCAAAAAGAGCAGTACAGCAATTTACCGCTGTCACCATTATTTTTGTTATCGCCCATTAATTACCTCATTTGCAGTCTGCTCTACTGCCTGTCTTAAATTTGCTTAACTTTTACAGAGCATAGCTCAGTCAAAAGCAAAAATCAGCCGCGTTTCGTCATCACAGAGTCAACTAAGCCATATTCGACGGCTTGAGTCGCACTCATGAAGTTGTCACGATCGGTATCGCGTTCAACGACTTCGAGCGGTTGGCCAGTGTGCTCGGCTAACATTTGGTTAAGCTTATTCTTAATGCCTAAGATTTCTTTGGCATGGATAGCGATGTCAGAAGCTTGACCTTGAAAACCACCCAGTGGTTGATGGATCATCACGCGAGAGTTTGGTAAACAGTGACGTTTGCCCTTCTCACCACCGGCTAATAAGAATGCACCCATGCTAGCCGCTTGACCGATACACACAGTGCTAACATTTGGTTTAATGAACTGCATAGTATCATAAATCGCCATGCCTGCGGTGACTGAGCCACCTGGAGAGTTAATGTATAAAAAGATATCTTTATCTGGGCTTTCTGATTCTAAGAATAATAGTTGCGCCACGATAAGGTTTGCCATGTGTTCTTCAACTTGACCTACCAAAAAGATAATCCGCTCTTTCAACAAACGAGAATAAATATCGTATGAGCGTTCACCCTTAGCAGTCTGTTCGATCACCATAGGCACTAAAGCACTTTGTATGTCTGACGCATTATGCATTATTCACTTCCCTAAATAAAAATGGCTCGCATGAGGAGCCTCATACGAGCCATTATAAATGGCGAACAGCTAATCAAGTCAAGCTTAGCTTATGCGCGACCAGTAGCCTTGTTCATAAATTCTTCAAAAGCGACTTCTTTTTCGGTCACTTTGGCAGATTTCAACAGTGCTTCAACTGCTTGCTCTTCTAAAGCAACGTTGCGCATGTTTTGCATCAGCTCTTTGTTGCTGTTGTAATAAGCAACAACTTCACTTGGATCTTCGTAAGCAGAAGCCATAGAAGCGATCAAGCCTTGTACACGTTCGTCTTCTGCTTTCAGTTCGTTCGTCTTGATGACTTCGCCTAATAACAGACCGATTTTAACGCGACGAGCCGCTTGTTCAGTGAACAATTCCGCTGGCAGTTCAGGCATGTTAGCAGTTTGACCACCAAAGCGTTGCATTGCTTGTTGGCGCAATACATTAACTTCGCCATCGATCAGTGCTTTTGGCAGAGTGATGTCGTTGTTCGCTAACAGACCGTTGATCACTTGCTCTTTCACGTTAGCTTTTAACGCTTGCTCAAGTTCGCGGTTCATGTTTTTACGGATTTCAGCTTTAAGGGCTTCTAAGCCACCTTCGCTGATACCGAACAGAGCAGCAAACTCATCGTTGACTTCTGGAAGATTAGCGGCTTGAACTTCAGTCAGCGTAATCGCGAACTTAGCGGCTTTACCTTTCAGGTTTTCAGCGTGATATTCTTCTGGGAAGTTCACGTCGATAACAAATTCTTCACCCGCTTTGTGACCTAAGATACCCGCTTCAAAACCTGGGATCATACGGCCGCTTCCTAGTTGCAGTTCGAAATCGTCAGCTTTGCCGCCTTCAAATTCTTCACCGTCAACTGAGCCAACAAAGTTCATCTTCACTTTGTCGCCATCGGCAGCTTCACGCTCAACAGCAGCGAAAGTCGCGTGTTGTTTACGTAGGGTTTCAATCATAGTGTCAACATCAGCGTCAGTCACTTCAGCTTTTGGCTGTTCTACTTCAATTGCATCTAAGCCTTTCAGCTCAACTTCTGGATAGATTTCAAAGGTAGCGATAAATTCGAACTTTTCGCCATCAGTTGAACCAGGAACAAAAGTCGGTGCACCCGCTGGGTTTAACTTCTCAGCAATAATTGCTTCGATGAAGTTACGTTGCATCACTTCACCCATGATGTCTTGACGAATCGCTGCGCCGTAACGTTTGTTAATCACAGTAATAGGCACTTTACCAGGACGGAAACCTGGGATACGAGCACGCTTAGCTTCACGTTGTAAACTGTCTTTAACCAGCTTTTCAATTTGTTCAGCAGGAACAGAAATGGTCAGGCGACGCTCTAGGCCTTGTGTTGCTTCAACAGAAACTTGCATTGTTTTACCTCGAAATTTGTCTAACGTCCTTTGTAATAGCCGATTCATCAACTATTCAGGTATTCGTTTCTTGATCATTAAATTTGACTACAATGCCCACCACAACTGGCTTTAGGCACAGGTCGCTCATAGTTGATATCTATCAAGACGCGACATTATAGCCACCGTTTTCTGCAGAGTCGAGCCTCAACAGCCGAATCTGAGGTATAAAAAAAGCGACACAAGGTCGCTTTTTTTAATTTGTACTCAAAGTACTAAAAAATGGGGTGACTGATGGGGCTCGAACCCACGACAACCGGAATCACAATCCGGGACTCTACCAACTGAGCTACAATCACCACTGAAACTGGTACGCCCGGCAGGATTCGAACCTGCGACCACCCGCTTAGAAGGCGGGTGCTCTATCCAACTGAGCTACGGGCGCATGGTTTACAGAATTTTCTGTATCCTAACCGATTTGGAAAGCACTTAGCTAACCCTATCATTCGCCTATTTGAGTTCAAATTATTTTTTGAATTCATCGATGCAAATGACAATAAAGTGGTCGGTGATAGAGGATTCGAACCTCTGACCCTCTGGTCCCAAACCAGATGCGCTACCGGACTGCGCTAATCACCGAAGGTCTTACATTTTACTTGGTATCAACTCAGAGGTTCCCCTCTGGTCCGCTCTCATCCAAAATCTGGATGCACTATCAGACTGCGCTAATCACCAAAGATCTTACATCACATTTTCAGCGCAAGAAGAACACATCTGCCTGAGAACGGAGCGCATCTTATCCCCTCACTTTACAACCGTCAACGATTTTTTTATTGATTGACTCTAGGTGCTGAATTATCAGGCTAATCCGGTTTTTTTTATCCATTTGGCGACGGCTTTAACCATGACACAGTAGCTGTGCCCTGTTAAAATAGCCGCGATTGCCAATCTCTGTGTTAACTACTGTTTTAACCATCGCCCATATAAAGGATATCCTACACCCATGACAGCCCAAATAATCGACGGCAAGGCGATTGCTCAATCCATCCGCACTAAGCTCAGCGAAAAAGTCACCGCCCGCAAAGAGGCTGGACAGCGCATTCCGGGTTTAGCCGTAGTATTAGTGGGAACCGATCCGGCATCACAGGTTTATGTTGGAAGCAAACGTAAGGCCTGTGAGGAAGTTGGATTTGTTTCTCGTTCATACGATTTAGAAACAAGTTGCAGTGAAGATGAGTTGCTGAGCCTTATTGATAGTCTGAATGATGATCCGACCATCGATGGCATTTTAGTGCAACTGCCATTACCTGCCCATATCGAAGATTCAAAAGTCATCGAACGTATTCGTCCAGATAAAGATGTCGATGGATTTCACCCATATAACGTTGGCCGTTTAGCGCAGCGCATTCCGGTGCTGCGCTCTTGCACGCCGATGGGCATTATGACACTCATCAAATCCACCGGCGTTGATACCTATGGTTTAGATGCTGTTGTGGTTGGCGCGTCTAATATTGTCGGCCGCCCTATGACGTTAGAATTACTGTTGGCGGGTTGCACTACGACCACTTGCCACCGTTTCACTAAGAATCTTGAGCAAAAAATCCGTCTCGCGGATCTCGTGGTTGTCGCTGTCGGTAAACCCGGCTTCATTCCTGGTGAGTGGATTAAGCCCGGCGCGATTGTAATAGATGTGGGTATTAACCGTTTAGATAACGGCACCTTAGTCGGCGATGTGCAATATGAAGTCGCGGCGCAAAATGCCAGTTTTATCACTCCAGTCCCAGGCGGTGTTGGCCCGATGACGATTGCGAGTCTATTGGAAAACACCTTATACGCTGCCGAGCAATATCACGACTAAGTTCTAAGTTCTAAGTTCTAAAGTTCTAAAGTTCTAAAGTTCTAAAGTTCTAAAGTTCTTCAGCCATAAAAAAACCTGCATGATGCAGGTTTTTTTATGGCTGAAGATTTCGTCTAGATGAGAGAAAACAACTAACTAAGCTTATTTCTTACGCCAAGTGGTACCACTTGGGCCATCTTCGAGTTCAACGCCTAACTCATTCAAACGGTTACGCGCCACATCCGCCGCAGCCCAGTCCTTTTCAGTACGAGCACGGTTACGTTCAACAATTAAAGCTTCAATTTCAGCCACTTCATCATCACTACCGCCGCCTTGGAAGAAAGCTTCAGGCTCTTGGCTTAATAAGCCTACCACATCCGCTAACTGCTTTAAGGTGACCGCTAATGCCGATGCCTGTGCCATATCGGTCAGTTTTAAGCGATTAATGTCACGCACCATGTCAAACAGGACTGAATAGGCTTCAGGTGTATTAAAGTCATCATCCATCGCCGCTTTAAATTTAGCGATAAACTCTTCCGCTGGCGCCGCTGCGACAGTCAAGTCGACATCTTTAATAGCGGTATACAAACGCTCTAAGGCTGAGCGAGCTTGTTTCAAGTTATCTTCTGAATAGTTCAGTTGACTACGATAGTGGCCCGATAACAGGAAATAACGCACAGTTTCAGCATCATAGTGACCAAGCACATCGCGAATAGTGAAGAAGTTGCCTAACGACTTAGACATTTTTTCACGGTCAACCATCACCATGCCCGTGTGCATCCAATAGTTTACGTATGGCGTGTCATGGGCACAGCAAGACTGGGCGATTTCGTTCTCATGGTGCGGGAACTGTAAGTCAGAGCCGCCGCCATGAATATCAAAATGCAGACCTAAATGTTTGCTGTTCATGGCAGAACATTCGATATGCCAGCCAGGACGACCCGGTCCCCATGGTGATTCCCACGTCGGTTCGCCAGGTTTCGACATTTTCCACAACACAAAATCCATTGGATTTTGTTTGGTTTCGTCCACTTCAACCCGAGCCCCGGCTTGCAGTTGATCTAAATTCTGGCCCGATAAACGGCCGTAATCAGGATAAGAAGCCACGCTGAAAAGCACATCACCATCGCTCGCCACATAGGCATGACCACGGGCGAGTAATAACTCAACCATGTCGATAATTTCGGCAATGTGCAGGGTTGCACGTGGTTCAAAATCGGGGCGCAGCATATTTAAAGCATCAAAATCTTGGTGCATTTCACCGATCAGACGCTCAGTTAAGGCCTCGCAGCTTTCGTTATTCTCGTTAGCACGCTTGATAATTTTGTCATCAACGTCGGTAATATTGCGCTGAAAATTCACTTCATAACCCGCGTAACGCAGGTAGCGCACTATCATGTCAAAGGAAACAAAAGTACGGCCATGACCAATATGACAGAGATCGTATATGGTCACACCACACACGTACATCCCGATTTTTCCGGGAGTAATCGGCTTAAATTCCTGTTTTTGGCGGGTAATACTGTTGTAAATCTTCAACATCGATATTCTCTTCAATGATACATTCAGGTGTAAAATCAAGGAGTCAGTCTATCACGGCCTGACAGGTTTTGAATACTGCACTTTGCGCGCAATCCGAGATAAGTTAGAATCGCGCCACTATTTACAGAGAGTATGAAAACATGATCACATTACACACCAATTTGGGCGACATTAAACTGCAACTGAACGCTGAAAAAGCGCCGTTAACAGTGGCAAACTTCATGAAATATGTTGACGAAGGTTTCTTCGATGGCACTATCTTCCACCGTGTGATTGACGGTTTCATGATCCAAGGTGGTGGCTTCAACGAAGACATGAGCCAAAAACGTTGTAACGAGCCAGTAAAGAACGAAGCCAATAACGGTTTATCAAACCGTACTGGTACTGTCGCTATGGCGCGTACTTCTGATCCTCATTCAGCCACTGCGCAGTTCTTCATTAACGTGAACGACAACACTTTCCTCGATTTTAAATCAGAAACCTCACAGGGCTGGGGCTACTGCGTATTCGGCGAAGTTGTTGAAGGCATGGATATTATCGAAAAAATCAAAGCAGTTAGTACAGGTAACCGTGGTATGCATCAAGATGTACCATTAGAAGCTGTAGTGATTGAAAAAGTCAGCGTTGCGGCATAATCCCTGCGAATGCGAACTTTATTTATAGGCGATCTGCACCTAAGTGCAGATCGTCTTGATATCACGCAAGCGTTCACTCGCTTCCTCGACACTGAACTCGATGATGCCGATGCCCTTTATATCCTAGGTGATTTGTTTGAAGTCTGGGTTGGCGATGATATTGCCTTGCCTTTTGCCCTTGAACTCGCCGAAAAACTCAAGCAAGTATCGCAAAAACTGCCGGTGTATTTCATCCACGGCAACCGTGACTTTATGTTAGGCAAGCAGTATGCACGCGCCGCAGGAATGCAAATCTTACCCGAAGTGACGTGCCTGAATTTATACGGCGTAGACACGGTTATCTTACACGGCGACAGCTTGTGTACTTTGGATAAGGCCTACCAACGCTTTCGAAAACTGCGCAGTTTGTCACTGGCGCGTTGGCTATATGGTTGTTTATCAAAGAAAACCCGTCAGGGTATTGCCGATAAAATTCGCAGCAATAGCAAAAGCAGCAATCAGCAAAAAAGCTATACCATCATGGATGTGGAGCCCAATGCGGTCGATGCGTTATTTGCCAAGACCCACACCAAACATATGATCCACGGTCATACCCACAGACCCGCCATTCATCAACTTGCCAATGGCTGTCAACGTATTGTGGTGGGTGACTGGTATGAGCAAGGCAGTGTGCTGAGTGTCAGCGCCAAAGGGATTAATTTACAATCGTTACCCTTCGAGCAGGCAACTTAAGTTAGCTTGCTTTTTATTGATCTTGTTTGAGTTTAAAGACGCTTCATATTAACGGTTCGAGCGAACCGTTAATCGTTTTAGCCATATCGACTTAATTCATCGACTTTTAAAGAGAAGCTAGTTTCAAATCAATTTGCTAGCGGCGACCCACTGTGGAAACGAAACTCATCATCCTGCGCCAGAATCAACTCAGCCTCTAACTCGCCAAAATACGTTACACGCTCGCGAATATCTTCAGGTGAAACTAACTGAGCTAACGCAAGATAATCTTGATAGTGGCGGGCTTCAGAGCGCAGCAGTGACACATAAAACTTACCCAGCTCACCGTCTAAATAGGGCGCCAACTTAGCAAAACGCTCGCACGAACGCGCCTCAATATAGGCCCCCACAATCAACTTATCCCGCAGGATATCTTTCTGATGGGTGGTCACATAACTCATCATGCCCTTGGCATATCGGCCTGCGCGAATATTACGGTATTCGATACCGCGTTTGTGCATCAATTCCAATACTTGTTCAAAATGATGAAACTCTTCTTTAATCAAACGGATTAAAGGTGACACTAAATTGGCGGCAAATTTAAAGTTTGGCTTAGGCATCAGTTCGGCCACCAGTTCATTCTTTTTCACATCGCGCGCCAGAAAACTCACCACATCGTGGTCTTGGGAATAGATAAACTCTTCATAGGGTTTAGCCCACGCCAACAGAGCTCGACCACTGTCTTTATCTAACGCATATTTTCGTAGCAAAAATATCGCTGTCTGAGCCGCTTTTAACTCACAGTTACAGTGATCGATCAGCAACTCATCCAAGGAATCTGATTTAATCGCGACATCAATCCAAGTTTGCGGTGTTTCACAGCGAAGAAACGCGTGGATGGGGGCAAGAAGTTGCTGCATGGACTCACTCAATCTCATTCTGAATATCGCGCTATTTTACGCATATTTACTCATAAGCTATAGCATTAGGCTTCAGTAAACTTGACGCGCTGAACTTTTTGTTCAATAAATAATCTACACTCTAAAGAACTGAGATCCTGATCACACAGCCTCTCACTTCTGTATGTGTCATCAATCGTCAGTTAAAGGAACAGGACACCATTTTAACCTCGATTGTGGAGCTGTTATCAGCTCGTCTGACGTTTGGCGAGCCATTCATCAATGCTGAACAAGGATAATTATAATGATATTGAATCACTTAATGGGGCTATACACTCATCCTAAACAAGAGTGGCACACAATTGAAAAAAACCATGAGGCACTAAAAAGTAGCTTAAGTCATGTGGTACTGATCGCCTTAATCCCTGCGATTTGCAGTTATATTGCTACGGCTTACATTGGTTGGAACCCAGGCGCTGGCGATCCGATTTACCTCACACCTCAAAGCGCCATGTTTATGTCGGCTGGCATGTATTTAGGCCTTATTGCGGGCGTATTCGCCCTCGCCTATTTGGCCTATTGGATGGCAAAAACCTTCGATGCAAACCCAACCTACACCCAAGCGTTAGAACTCGCGTCCTATACCGCTACGCCATTGTTCATGGTCGGTTTAGCTGCCTTGTATCCAGTGCTGTGGTTTATCATGATAGTGGGATTGATTGGTTTGGCTTACTCAGTGTACTTACTGTACGCGGGTGTGCCGATTATTATGAATATCCCTGAAGAGAAAGGCTTTATCTATGCCAGCTCTATGGTGACCGCTGGTTTAGTGTTGTTAGTAGGGCTAATGGCAACCAGCGTAATCTTATGGAGCCTAGGCTTTGGTCCTATGTATCAATAACAACTCAAATTAACTGTAATTCACACCAGCCAATAGCTTTATCGCTGATTCATAAAATAAAAAAGAAGGCCTAAAGGCCTTCTTTTTTGGGTCTGATTAATGATCAGAACAACCTAGCTTAATTCAACTTAGTTTAATTGAGTTGAACTGTTTGACTCATTCCATCAAACAAATTCAATCAAACCAATTCTATCAAATCACTCGAAAGAATCACGCAGCGCTACGGTTAAGTTAAACACGAGTTTATCAACTGATGAATCTTTGCTGTCAGCACAGAAATAACCTTCACGCTCAAACTGATAAGCTTTTTCTGCTGGTGCATTTACTAGGCTTGCTTCAGCAAAACCGTGCACAACCACTAATGATTCAGGGTTTAATACTTCGTCCACAGTCTCAGCCGCTGCTGGGTTAGGATCGGTAAATAAACGCTGATATAAGCGGAATTCAGCAGGCTTGGCAGTAGATGCCTCAACCCAATGGATCACGCCTTTGACTTTACGGCCATCAGCAGGGTTTTTACCTAAGGTTTCAGGATCATAAGTGCAGTAAACCGTCGTGATATTGCCTTCGCTGTCTTTGTCACAACGCTCAGCTTTAATCACATAGGCATTACGTAAACGTACTTCTTTGCCTGTCACAAGGCGTTTGTATTGCTTGTTGGCTTCTTCTCTAAAGTCAGCCACATCAATCAATATTTCACGGCCAAAGGCTAATTCACGCGTCCCCATGCTCTCATCATTTGGATGAGCGGCCGCTTGAATGTACTCAAGTTCACCTTCAGCATAGTTTTCGATGATCACTTTCAATGGACGTAATACGGCCATAGCACGCGGTGCATGTTCGTTCAGTTCTTCACGAATACACGCATCTAACATGCCGACTTCAATCATATTCTCTTGCTTAGTCACGCCGATACGTTGGCAGAACTCGCGAATTGATGCTGGCGTATAACCACGGCGACGTAAGCCAGCAATCGTTGGCATACGTGGGTCGTCCCAACCTGACACTAATTTGCGAGTCACAAGGTCGTTTAGCTTGCGCTTAGACATCAAGGTATATTCAAGATTTAAGCGTGAAAACTCGTATTGACGAGTACGATTCGGCGCTTGAAAATCGTTCAAATTATCCAACACCCAATCGTATAAACGACGGTTGTCTTGGAACTCTAAAGTACATAAAGAGTGGGTAATATGTTCTAACGCATCAGAAATACAGTGGGTAAAGTCGTACATTGGGTAAATGCACCACTTGTCACCCGTTTGGTGGTGATGGGCAAAACGAATACGGTAGATGATAGGATCGCGCATACACATGAATGGCGACGCCATATCAATTTTGGCACGCAGCGCACACTCACCTTCTTTAAAACCACCGTCGCGCATCTTAGCGAATAAGGCGAGGTTCTCTTCGACTGATGTGTCGCGGAAAGGACTGTTTTTACCTGGCTCTTTTAACGTGCCACGGTATTCGCGGGTTTCATCAGCATTTAAGAAACACACATAAGCCAAACCTTTATTGATCAGTTCAACCGCATATTGATGTAACTGATCAAAATAGTTTGATGAATAGCGCACGTCGCCATCCCACTGGAATCCAAGCCAACGCACATCCGCCTGAATAGAATTTACATAATCAATGTCTTCTTTTTCAGGATTAGTATCGTCAAAACGTAAATTACACAGACCGTTATAGTCTCGCGCTATCCCAAAATTTAAGCAGATAGATTTAGCATGACCAATATGAAGATAGCCATTCGGTTCCGGCGGGAAACGAGTCTGTACACTCGTGTGCTTACCGCTTTGTAAATCTTCATCTATGATATTACGAATAAAGTTACTCGGACGTACTTCAGTGTCCACATGACTCATGGAATTCCTCTTTGCGAACAATGGCAATTTTAAGAAAACCAGCATGATCCTACAGATCACTACTAGTTACAATGCCTAGTGCTAAAAACTATGGTTTTTGACCGGCTGGGTTATAGCCGCGATAGTAAAGCAATAAAAGCAGCCATGAAAGCTGCTTTTATCTTTGACCTAACTAAGCTGACATTTATTACTCAGTCATGCTGACTCAGTAAATCTTACTCGGTAATGATGCGGATCCCCGGAATGATCTGCTGGGTTCTTCTGCCCTTACGTTTCAGCCATTGATAAAAGGCCACTAACGCAAAGAGGAAGAAACCGATCCACAGACTCGATTGCACAGGATGCTGCGTAAAAGTTGCCGCTTGATAGACTACCGTCGCCGAGCCATAGGCCAGTGAGAAAGTCCACGTTGCCGCAAATGTCGCCCAACGGGAGCCAAACTCATGCACTAAAGCGCCCATAGCCGCAACACAAGGGGTATACAGCAAGATAAACAACAAGTAAGAGAACGCCGCAATTTTACCACTGAAACCAGCTTGCAGAGCACCGAAGGTCGATGTTGCCACGCCTTGCTCTTCCGCTATCGCTGCTTGATTGGTCAAATCACCAACAGACAGTTTTAGCGGATCTTCAAGATCTAACCCAAACAAGTTTGCTGGAATCGTCGCCAGAGCCGCATTAAAGCTTTCACTTAAGGGTGTCAGCTCTTCATCAGCGGGCGCTGCACTGCTGTACAAGCTGTTTAAGGTACCGACCACGGCTTCTTTGGCAAAAATACCCGTGATAATACCAACAGTTGCTGGCCAGTTATCCTGTTCTATACCCATAGGTGAGAAGATTGGCGTGATTTTTTGGCTCGCAACACTCAACAAAGATGCTTGGCTGTCTTCATGGCCGAAAGTGCCATCAACACCAATAGCATTGATAAAGTTTAATAACGTCACCACCAGCACAATGGTTTTACCCGCACCTAAAATAAAGCTCTTAGTGCGTTTACCTGTACGGACCATTACAGCTTTGAGTTTTGGCATTTCATAGCTTGGCAGTTCCATCACCACAGCGCTGCTGGTACCGGGTAACAGCGTGCTTCTGAGCAATAAACCCGTACCGATAGCGGCAAAGATACCAATAACGTAAAGCAAGAAGACTAAATTCTGCCCAGAATCGGGGAAGAAAGCCGCGGCAAATAACGCATACACTGGCAAACGTGCACCGCAAGACATAAATGGCGCCATCATACCCGTGACAATACGCTCACGTTCACTGCCTAAGGTCCGCGTCGCCATAATCGCCGGCACAGAACAACCAAAGCCGACAATCATAGGCACGAAAGCTTTACCAGGCAGACCGATGCGGCGCATTAAACCATCGACCACAAATGCGGCGCGCGCCATGTAGCCAGAGCTTTCAAGCACCGACAAACCGAGGAACAAAGCAGCGATCACCGGAATAAACGTAGTGACGGTTTGAATACCTTGGCCAACCCCACCCGCTAGGATAGTGACCAACCAAGCTGGAGATCCCATATTCGTCAAGAATGCACCAAAGTGATCGACAAACAGCGCGCCCGCAAACACATCGAAGAAATCGATAAAAGCGCTGCCAATATTGATGCTGAACATAAACATCAAATACATCACGAACAAGAACACAGGAATGCCAAGCACAGGATGCAATACGAGTTTATCTAATTTATCACTGAGAGTGAGGAATCCCGACTCTTTCACTGAACCTTGAAACACTTTCTCAACGAAATTAAAGCGCGTGGTAGCCACCATCACTTCAATATCATGGCCTTGCGAAGAGATAATCTGGGTACAGGTATTTACTTCATCCTGCAACTCAGCATTTTGGCAACTGCCACAACCTGAACCATTGCCAAGCATAGCCAAAGCACGGCCACGGCTTAATTGCGCGTCTTTGCTACAAAGCAACTGCACGCCCGCTTCAATTTGTTCATCGTAATGCAGTACTAATGGTGCTTCAGAGACTCGGCCTTGCAGTAAATCGAGTACCTGCGCTTGCACTTTTTCTACATCGGCAGGATCGCGTGAGCACACACCAATCACAGGGCAGCCCAACTCTTTGCTCATTTTCTTTAAATCGACTTTGATACCGCGTTTAACTGCAGAATCAATTTTATTCAGCACGACCACCATAGGGATCGCGAGTTCACGCAATTGGGCGGTGAGATATAAATGACGTTCGATGTTAGTGGCATCGACTAAATTGATAATGCCGTCGACACGTTGCTCAGCGAGATATTGCTGCGCAATTTGCTCATCGAGTGAACAATCGCAACTATTGCCCGCAGGCAGAAGATCGTAAATACCCGGTAAATCGGTCAGATAGACATCGGCACCGTTTAAGGTGAAATGACCAGTCTTTTTCTCGACCGTCACACCAGACCAATTACCGACTTGTTGATTCGCGCCGGTTAGCGCGTTAAAGAGCGTCGATTTACCCGCATTCGGGTTACCGACTGTGACGCAATGAAACTGCTTAGTCATTCGCCTTTTCCACCTCAATGATGTCTGCCAAATCTCTGCGCATACAAAGTTTACTACCACGAATATCCAGTTCGAGACCAGAACCCATAGGTGCGTATCGGATCAATGAAAAACGCGTATTTGGCGTGATCCCCATGGATAACAACTTACGCTTCACGGTTTGTGGCAGCGCCAAGCGCCCCACTTCAGAAATAATACCGCGATCACCGGGACTGAGTTCGCTTAACTTCATTACGTATTCCACCTTGCAACAGGTTCAGCTCGAAAAACTGCGCCCATTGTAACTGAGCTATGACCCTAATAACTTTACCTAGATCAAGATTTTTGACTGGTAACGATAATAGTTTTCAATTGTGTTGGGTATTATGTGACAAAAATACCAATGAATAAACGGCCAACTGAAAATAAAAATCCATACCTAAGCGCACAAGAGAATGATGCGATCGACAGAAGTCAAAAAACTGTGAACAAAACCCTTACCAAAGCAAACGTGATCAAGGTCACGCTTCCTCTATATCACCAGTAAAATCATCCCTCTTTACAGTGAAAAGACCCTCAGATGTTAAGCGAGTGTCACATATTTGTTCTAATATTAATCAGCTTTAATAAGCTAAATTAGCAATGTCGAAAGCGTAAAAATAACAAATATAAATGCACTCGGGAAAAGATGAACATGGAAATAAGGCTAAAGTTCAAAAGCATAGCTAAGACTATGCTATGTATTTTGTTATCAATCGTGAGTATTTCTGTCTCGGCGACGCCTTGGGATGACAAAAAACCAGAGGACGTTGTCGCGACATTAGACAAAAAATTCGCCGAAGGTAAGTATTCTGCCAAAGGGGCTGACACTTGCCTGATGTGCCACAAAAAAAGTGCCGTAGTCATGGCCATTTTTGATGGGGTTCATGGTAATCCCAATGTGAAAGCTTCGCCCATGGCCGATTTGCAGTGTGAAGCCTGCCACGGCCCGTTAGGAAATCATAATAAAGGTGGCAAAGAGCCAATGATCACCTTTGGTGCAAATTCTCCTGTTCCCGCGCAAAAGCAAAACAGTGTTTGTATGAGCTGCCACAATGATAGCCAACGTATCGCGTGGAAAGGCAATCACCACGATAACGCCGATGTGGCTTGCGCAAGTTGCCATCAAGTTCATGTAGCCCAAGATCCTATCAGTGATAAAACCAATGAAGTCGCCATTTGTACCCAATGCCATACCCAGCAAAAAGCCGATATGCACAAACGCTCGGCCCATCCATTACAATGGCAACAAATGGTCTGCAGTGACTGCCATAACCCCCACGGCAGTTTGAACGATTCAAGCCTGCAGCAAATGAGCGTCAACGAAAATTGCTATAGCTGCCACGCCGAAAAACGTGGTCCTAAATTATGGGAACATGCCCCAGTCACCGACAATTGTGCTAATTGCCACAACCCCCATGGCAGCGTAAACGACGCCATGCTGATCAGTAAGCCTCCGCAGCTTTGTCAACAGTGCCACGCCTCGGATGGCCATAGCAGCAATGCCTACTTTGGCAATCAAACCAATGCCTTCACTTCAGGTAATTCCTGTATGAATTGCCACGGACAAGTGCATGGTTCTAACCATCCTTCTGGCAAATTGCTACAGAGATAACAAGGGAACGATCATGCCAACAGCTAAACTATCTCACCCTAGTGCTTGCTTCTCACTCACGTTACTCGCATGGGCGATAAGCGGTGTTTTGACTCAAGCACACGCCGAAGGTTATGAGCTACAACAGGCGAATCGAAGTGGCATAAAAACAGAAGCATGGAGCTGCAAACAATGCCAATCTAAGTCAGGGCATAGTGGTGATGTCAGTGCCACTCTCGCTTACAACGATGGCGAGGACAGTCGTTTCGGTAACCGCACTGGGACAGATAACGATGGGTTCGTTGCCGCCGTCGGTGCGGATATGCTGTACAAAACACCGTCGGGTTATCAAACTCAATTGATCGCGGATAAGTTAGGTTTTGATGCGGGCTCAGCTAAGCTCACGACAGGAAGGCCAGGGAACTATCAAATCAACTTAGGTTATAGAGGCTTAGCTAACTATAACCATAATCAACTCAAAAGCCCTTATACCTCATCGCAAGATAAGATGTTGTTGCCCGATAACTGGATAACAGGTGGCACAACACAATCTATGCCTATGCTACAGAGCAGCCTTGTTGGCCAAGATTTAAGTATTCAACGTGATCGCTTTATGATCGGTGGTTACTACGCGGGCAAAATATCACCTGAAGGTGACAATAACAGTCACTACAAAGCCTCGCTAAACTATCAGCATGAAGACCGCAGCGGCGCCAAAAAGACCAGCGCCAATATACTCACCAATAGCGTTATGCTCGCCCAACCGATTGATGACAGTACCGATGAAATCGATGCCAGAGTCTATTTTAATGGCACAGGCTGGCAGGCTGGCATCAATAGCCAAGTCAGCCAATATAAAAATGATCACCAAGCCATGCAATGGCAATCCGCCTACACGCCCACCTTTGGCGCGGCATACTTAGGTCAAAATGCAGTCGACCCCGACAGTAAAGCCTATCGCGTTGCCGCAGAAGCCTCTGGGGGAGCGAATGGTCAGAATGTGCTAATGCACGCAGGCTTTAGCCGTATGACCCAAGATGACACTTTTATTCCAGCCACCATCAATGGCCCGTCACCTGTCCTGCCTGCGGATACCTTAGATGGCCAAGTGGATATTATTGAAATGATCCTTAAATATTCGGGCCGGATCACCCAAGACTTAAGCGTACAGGCAAGCTACAACTATCAGGACAGAGATAACAAAACGGCCAAATTAGACTTCCCACAAATCATCACCGACAGTATTAACCAAGGCTCTGCTCAAAATAGCCTTTATGATAAGCGAACCAAAAAACTCGAACTTAAAGGCAAATATCGTTTTACTTCAGCCGCCTATGCAGAAGCAGGCTACAGCCGTAACGAAAACGATTACACTGAACTCGACCGCCAATCCGTCAACGAGTCCGGCGTGTTTGCTAAACTGAGCTATCGCTATTCCCCTGCTTGGTCAGCATGGTTAAAAGGAGAAGCACTAGAGCGCGATGGCAGTGAATACGATCCCGTCACGACCACTCAAAGCCAAAGCAACCCTTGGCTGCGTAAATCCTACCTTGCCGACAGAAAAAGGCAAAAAGTCACCTTACACACTGATTATCAAACTGATATCGGCCTCTCGCTGGGCGCCAGCTTGCACAGTGTCGATGACGATTATCACCACACCCAAGTGGGACTCACTCAAGTGTCCTACCTAGGTTATGACGTATCGGCCCAATATGCGCTGAGTGACGATCTTCATTTCAGTGCCTTTGTTAACCAAAATTGGCGCGACTCAGATCAAGCAGGCAGCAACCACTTTTCAACGCCCGATTGGTACAGCACTGCCGAGGAAAAATCGACTTTAATTGGGGCAGGTTTTAGTTATCAAAACCTGTTCGATAATCACCTCGACATTGGCTTGGACTACAGCTATTCCGATGGACAGAGTGATACCGAGGTCGTCTACGGCATCACCAGTCCCTATGGCGATTTTTATGCCCGCAAACACAATATTAATGCCTACGCCAAATATAAGTTTGCCGACAGTATGTCGCTGCGCGTCGATTGGTTATTTGAGAAATATCAAGATGCTAACTGGCAAAACCAAGGCACAAATTGGGACACGATTCCCAACGTACTCAGCTTTGGGGATATGAGCCACGACTACAACGCTCACTATTTAGGCTTGACCTTAAGCTACCAAATGTAACTTAGGCACTGACAGCGCATTCCAAGGATAGAAATATGAACAAGTTTGCAAGAATGAGTACTCAATTCAGTCTGATGCTGGCCTTAGTCTCGCTATTAAGCGCCTGTGGCGGTGATAAGGGTCAAGATGGTAATCCCGGTGAGCCCGCAAAACCGCCCGCATTGACCATCACTAGCCTTAACGTCATGGTCGATAAAGTTGCGGTGACAGATGGCATTGCTCAAGTGGATTTTCAAGTGAGCAATCAAGATGATGAAGCCGTGATTGGTATCCCATCGGCAACATTTATTGCAGCGCAGCTTCTGCCCCAAGGTTATACTGGTGCGGGAAATAGCAGTGAATGGCAACATTTTACCGCTGAAACCTGCGCGGCAACTTGCCCAGGCAGTCTCACAGATCATAAAAACGGTCACTACAGTTACACGTTCAGCGCCACGTTTAATGGCATGAATGGGGTGACGTTTATGCCAGAAGCGACCCAAAGAATGGTGGTCAAAATCGGCGGCGATAAACTTGCCGATAACACGCCCTTGCCTATTACCAATCAACATTATGACTGGCAAACTTCTGGGGATAATGTCGCTTACACCCGCAACTTAGTCACAATAGAAACTTGTAATAGTTGCCACAGCAATCTTGCTTTCCATGGCAGTAAATATAATCAAATCGAAACCTGCGTCACCTGTCATAACAGCAAAAAAGTCAGTAATCCTGCGGATATTTTCCCTCAAATGATCCACAGCAAACATTTAACCGGTTTCCCGCAACCCATTAGTGACTGCCAAACCTGTCATGTCGATAAGGCAGAGTTAGCTGAGCAGCAAAACTGGCACAGAGTCCCAACCATGCAAGCCTGCGGCGCCTGCCATACACAAATCAATTTTCCCGCAGGCGAAGGACATCCAGCGCAGGCCGATAACAGTAACTGCGTGGCGTGCCATAATGCCGACTGGACCGCAAGCGTTCACAGTGATGAAGACAAAACCGCGGCACTGATGCAATTTAGCCCAAGCATCACCAGCGCCAGTATGGATGCCAATGGTACAGTCACAGTCGCGGTTAAATTGATGAACCCAGCTACTGGCAGCGTCTACAGCGAGAGTGCCGATAAGCTAAAATTCATCAATGATTTAAGGGTCTATGCCAACTGGGGAACCAGTTTTGATTATGCCACTCGCTCTGCCCGCTCGATTAAGCTGCCGGAATCCACACCCTTATCAGGCTCAAATGGCATTTATACCTATACAATTTCGGGTCTTACTGTGCCTGCAGGCACTGAATCGGATCATGGCGGACTCGCGATCCAAGGTCGAGTCTGCGCCAAAGACAAGGTACTCGTTGATTGCACGACAGAACTGACGGAAGTGTTAGTGATTAAAGCCAGCCACAGTTATTTTGATACGGCAGCATTAAGCAGTACGGGTCGTCGCACTGTTGTTAGTAATACAAGCTGCGGCAATTGCCATGGCGATCAAAAGCTTAATATCCACGGCTCACGCAACGATCTCGGTGGTCAATGTCAGCTATGTCATAACGCCAATATGCTGGCCGATGCGACGGCAGCCAATCCTTCCACCACATCGTTTGACTTTAAGCAGCTGATCCACGGTATTCACACCAGCCAATTCACAGGTTTTGAAAACATAAACTATCCAGGGAACATCGGTAACTGTGCCCAATGCCATGTTAACGATTCTGCGGGCATATCTACCGTCGCCCTTCCTTTAAATTCAGCGGTACAACCCCTTGCCCTCGATAACGGCACTTTTACCAGCCCGATTGCCGCTGTGTGTAGCAACTGCCATTCAGATACCAGCACTCATAACCACATGGCTCAGCAAGGTGCTGTTTTTGCTGGCACAAAAGCCGATGCAACCGCAGGAACTGAAACCTGTGCTTTCTGTCATGGACAAGGCGGAGTCGCGGACGTGTTAAAAGTGCATCCCATAAACTAAGCCTATGATGCTGGCCTAAAAAGGCCAGCAACTGCAGATATAAAAGGAACTCATACTATGCAGTCATCTACTCCTAAAGAAATAGTCAGATCTCAGTCACATTACCCACCTAAAGTGACTGATTAATACCAGTGACTTAGTTAGCCTTACAGATGGAAACTAATTCCACACATCTTATGCGGTTAATGAGATTTATTCTTATCTACCAAGCGTTTGATGATGATTACAACTATTGCAGGGAAATATCATGATGAAACGGTTCAATTTCAATGCCGCAACAAAAGCGATGTTGGGTGCCGGTTTACTCTCTCTACTACTCGCCGGTTGCGGTGGTAGTGACGGTAAAGATGGTGAAGACGGTAAACCGGGTGTTGTTGGTGTCAATATCGATACAACTCCTACACTGAAAGCAAGTTTCACTAATGCCACTATCGATGCAGGTAAGGTTACAGTCGATTTCACATTAGAAAATGCGAATGGCGTAGCAGTACTAGGCTTAAATAAAAATCACGACATACGTTTTGGTATTGCACAGCTTAGCCACGTTACAGTAGCAACTGAGGATCCAGCCAAACCCGCTGACCGCGGTTACCAATGGCAAGCTTATATCAATGCCAAAAAAGAGCCTGGCACAGTGCCTTCTGGCGTGGATAACCTCAATCCATCAGCTCAATTTCAAGCCAACGTTGAAGCCGCTGCCAAGTGTGATACCTGTTTAGTGGATCATGGTGATGGTAACTACAGCTATACCTATCAAGCCAATATCGCCAATGTCACTGAACCCTTAGCGATTACTTACAGTGCTGAAGCGACTCAACGGGCAACATTAGAACTTGAATTACCACAGCTTGCTGCCAACGCCCATTTTGATTGGCAGCCTTCTACAGGTAAAACTGAAGGTATTCAAACACGCAACGTTGTTTCAATAACAGCCTGTTATACCTGTCACCAACCAGAAAGTTTAGAGTTACACGGTGGCCGTAGAGTTGATATTGAGAACTGTGCATCTTGTCATACGGCAACCACTGGCGATCCTGAGTCAGGTAATAGCATTGAATTTACATACATGATCCATGCTATCCACAAAGGTGGCGAACGTCATACCTTTGATGAGACAGGCGCTGAAGTACCTGCCCCTTACAAGATTGTCGGTTATGGTGGCAAAGTAATTGACTACGGCAAGGTTGGTTTCCCATTAAAACCTGCAGCGGATTGCGCAGCCTGTCACGTTGAAGGAGCGGGTGCACCAGCTAATGCCGATTTATTTAAAGCCGACTTAAGCAATCAAGCCTGTATTGGTTGCCACACAGAAAAACCGTCTGCTCACCACAGCAGCAGTGATTGTGTCGCTTGTCATAATGCAACTGAACCATACAATGGCACAGGTAGTGCAGCTAAACGTCATGGTGATGTGCTGAAAGCTTACACAGAAACTAAAGCCATGGGCATTAAGTTCACTAATGTCGGCGTGAATGACACGGGCAAAATCACTTTTGATGTCCAAGTTGTTGACAAAGATGGCAATGCCATTGATAAAGCCTTCGTAAATCAAAGCTCACGCGTTGTCGTAGCATGGGATTCTGATAAAGATTACCCAAGCTATGCTGATGCCTCTTATAGCAATCGTCGTATCGCTTTAAGTGAAGGTACCTATAATGAAGCGAATAAAACCTACTCATTAACAGGCACTAAGTTCAGTTTACCCGCTGATGCAAATGGTAAAACATTCGAGCTGTGGTCAACATTAGAAGTGTGCTTCAACAATGGCGGTTATGGCGTTGCTGACGTAGCTATGACAGATTGCTCTGCTGACAGTGTAAGTAAAGTCGCTGTTAAACAAGCCCCATATCATTTCGTTTGGAAAGATACGGGAGTGGACAACACTGCCAAGGCAGCGACACGTCGCGACATTATTGATGCAACTAAGTGTCAAGGTTGTCACAATCAAGAAATCCACCACTATGACAACGGTGTAAATTGCCAAACTTGTCATACTTCGGATAAAACCTTGAAAAGTGATGCCAACTATCCTGGCGGTAAGATCCCAACTAGCTTTGCGTGGAAAGCTCACGAACGTGAAGGCCATTACCTGAAATATGCGGGTGTACAATCAGGCTCTGTGCTAAAAACCGATTGTGCGACATGCCATACAGTTGATAAAGCAAACGTCATTACAGGTATTACCTTAGGACGTCAGCCTAATCGCACATGGCGCTACGGTGATATCAATAATAACGGTGCCGATATTTGGGTATCTTCAGATGCGGGTGCGTGTTTAAGCTGTCACCAAAAATATCTGAGTGATGCGACAAAATCTCACATTGAGACTAACGGTGGTATTTTAAATGGCAGTAGTGCAGCCGATGTGCAAACTCGTGCATCAGAAAGCTGTGCAACTTGTCATACCCCAGCTCAATTAAGTAAAGTTCACGGTAATTAAGCAGATATAACGCTCTCATTCAGAGCAATGTTTTATCGTTACTAAAGAGAGAGGTTTTTACCTCTCTCTTTATATTCTTGCCATTTAAAAATCCGCTGTTTTTTTGATCTGAAATCGTTTTTACCTCTCGCTTTAAATACCTCTTTAGAAATAGAAAGATCCAAGTCACACATTAGCAAAGGCCTTGGAGATTTTAAGGTCATGTTAGGTTAGCCTTTCCTTGGGGAATTCTATTTCCAGCATCCACTTAAGTCGCTTCTAGTGACCAAAAACACAGACATAGAATCTGTTGGCTCTAGAACACAGCGTTTAAGCAATGCCAAACCTATGCAGGGAAAAAAATGATGAACGCACAAACAACTAAAATCGCACTGCTGTTAGCAGCAAGTGCAGTCACTATGGCCTTAACTGGCTGTGGTGGCAGCGATGGTAATGATGGTAATCCCGGTGAACCTGGTGGCGAACCTGCTCCAGCGATTCAAACCCTTAATTTCACGTTTGATAAATCTGTCGTCACTAACGGTGTACCGAGTGTTGAGTTTACCGTGACTAACGAAGATGATTTACCCGTCGTTGGTCTCCAAAAAATGCGCTTCGCCGCAGCACAGTTGATCCCACAAGGGGCTACAGGTGCCGGTAATGCCTCACAATGGCAATACTTTGGTGATGAAACCTGCGATGTCGCAGCAACATGCCCAGGGACCTTTATTGACCAGAAAAACGGTCACTACAGTTATACCTTCAACATGAACCTGACCGCTAACGCTAAAATCACCTACAACGATCAGTTAGCTCAACGGGTGTTAATCCGCGCTTATAACACGCCGTTACCCGATGGAACTCAAGTCCCTAACAGTAACGCCTTTGTAGACTTTACGGCCGATACCGGTGCCGCACCGACATACAGCCGCAAAATTGTTGCCACTGAAAGCTGTAATACCTGTCACCAAGATTTAGCCAATGTGAAACACGGCGGCGCGTACTCAGATGTTAACTACTGTGCAACTTGCCACACAGCAGGCAAAGTTGGCGTAGGTAAAGAGTTCAATGTTCTCGTTCACGCTAAACACAAAGACCTGACCTTAGGTTCATTGGAAAGCTGCCAAAGCTGTCATGCTGCAAACGATGCCGCGCCAGATTGGGGTAATTGGTCACGTATTCCAACTGCCGCTACCTGTGGAAGCTGTCATAGCACAGTGGACTTCGCCGCAGGCAAAGGTCATTCACAACAACTAGATAACTCTAACTGTATCGCCTGTCATAACAGCGACTGGACTGCCGAACTACACACAAGCAAGACTGCAGACAAGAAAGCCGTTATCGCTCAGTTAGGTATGCAAGCGACTCTCGTGGGTCAAGCTGATGATACTGCGGTATTAACTGTCTCTATCTTAGACAAAAACGGTAACGCGATTGATGCGGCAACGGTTCAAGACAAGATTAAACGTTTAGAAACTGTCACTAACGTTGGCCCTAACTTCCCAATTATGGGTTACAACAAGAGCCCTGGTAGTGGTGCGGCGAAAATTGCGAAAGACTTAGTCAAAGATGGCGCACTGCAAGCTGACGTAACCTTAGTTGACGGTAAACTGGTATTCACTACACCTGCCCTGCCTTTCGGTGCTGGCGATACAGATACGGCCTTTACCTTTATCGGTCTGGAAATGTGTAGCACTGGTACTAGCTTAACCGCATGTACCGCTGATAGCGCGACAACCAGTATGAAAGCTGAGCTCGCCTTTGGCACAAAATCAGGCAACGCCCCAAGCATGCGCCATGTTAACTCTGTTAACTTCAGTACCTGTCAAGGCTGTCACAGCGATACCTTCGAAATCCACAAAGGACACCATGCAGGCTTTGTAATGTCTGAACAAGTTTCACATGCTAAAGATGCGAACGGTAAAGCTATCGTCGGTGTGGATGCCTGTGTGGCCTGTCATACCCCAGATGGTACCTATGCATCTGGTGCAAACAAAGGTGGTTTCGAAATGAAACTGCACGTAGTTCACGGTGAGCAAGGCGTTATCAAAGAATGTACTCAGTGCCACAACGACTTCAACTTAGACGCGTTCAAAGTGAAGGGTGCACTGGCCACTTCTGCAGGTAAATACACAACGCCAATCACGGCAACTTGTACTTCATGCCACGCGCCAGAATCCATTGGTCACGGCTTAGAAAATATGGGCGCAATTGTGAATGGTGATTATGTTCAAGCTAACCAAGCGGCGCAGTCAGAAACCTGTTTCTACTGTCACAAACCCACACCAACAGATCACACTCAGGTGAAAATGTAATTTGCCCAAGCAGGGGGAGTTAGCTCCCCCTTTCTTGAAATTTGTTGGGACAAATTGGGAAGCCTATTATGAAGAACAGCCTAAAAATGAAAAACCTACTGCCGGCACTTGTCATCACCATGGCAATGTCAGCAGTCATGTCTTTATGCATCGCACCAAACGCTTATGCGTCAAAATGGGATGAAAAAATGACGCCAGAGCAAGTCGAAGCCACCTTAGATAAGAAGTTTGCCGAAGGCAACTACTCCCCTAAAGGCGCCGATTCTTGTTTGATGTGCCATAAAAAATCTGAAAAAGTGATGGACCTGTTCAAAGGTGTCCACGGCGCCATTGATTCATCAAAAAGCCCAATGGCAGGCCTGCAATGTGAAGCCTGTCATGGTCCTTTAGGTCAACACAATAAAGGCGGCAACGAGCCGATGATCACTTTCGGTAAGCAATCGACCTTAAGTGCTGAAAAACAAAACAGTGTCTGTATGAGCTGTCACCAAGATGACAAACGTGTGTCTTGGAACGGCAGTCACCATGACAATGCCGATGTCGCTTGTGCCTCTTGCCACCAAGTGCATGTGGCAAAAGATCCTGTGTTATCAAAAAACACTGAAATGGAAGTCTGTACTAGCTGCCACACTAAGCAAAAAGCAGACATGAACAAACGCTCAAGCCACCCATTAAAATGGGCTCAAATGACCTGTAGCGATTGTCATAATCCCCATGGGAGCATGACAGATTCCGATCTAAACAAGCCGAGCATTAACGAAACCTGTTACTCCTGCCACGCCGAAAAACGCGGCCCCAAACTGTGGGAACATGCACCCGTTACTGAGAACTGTGTCACTTGCCACAATCCTCACGGCAGCGTAAATGATGCCATGTTGAAAACCCGTGCACCGCAGCTGTGTCAGCAATGTCACGCTAGCGATGGCCACGCCAGCAATGCTTACTTAGGTAACACTGGTTTAGGTTCAAACGTCGGCGACAATGCCTTTACGGGTGGAAGAAGCTGTTTAAATTGCCACAGTCAGGTCCATGGTTCAAACCATCCATCTGGCAAGCTATTACAGCGCTAAGGAGACGAGAAAATGAAATTTAAACTCAATTTGATCACTCTGGCGTTACTGGCAAACACTGGTTTTGCGATAGCGGCCGATGGGTATGGCTTAGCCAATGCCAATACCGAAAAAGTCAAAATGTCCGCATGGAGCTGTAAAGGCTGCGTTGTTGAAACGGGCACATCGGGCACTGTGGGTGTCGGCGTAGGTTATAACAGTGAAGAGGACATTCGCTCGGCGAATGCCTTTGGGACGTCAAACGAAGTCGCAGGGAAATTGGATGCTGATGTCACCTTTCGCGGTGAAAAAGGCTATCGCGCCAGCGTTGAAGCCTATCAACTGGGCATGGATGGCGGCCGTTTAGAAGTCAATGCCGGCAAACAAGGCCAGTACAATGTCAATGTGAACTATCGCCAGATTGCCACTTACAACAGCAACAGTGCCTTAACGCCCTACTCGGGTGTGGGCAGCGATAATTTAACGCTGCCAGACAACTGGGTGACGGCGGGTTCAAGCAGCCAAATGCCATTACTGATGGACAGCCTGAACGCCTTAGAACTGTCGCTTAAACGTGAGCGCACAGGGCTTGGTTTTGATTATCAAGGCGAGTCACTGTGGAGCACACATGTGAGCTACCTGCGTGAAGAAAAAACCGGCTTGAAAAAAGCATCAGGTGGATTCTTCAACCAATCTATGATGTTAGCCGAGCCTGTTGATTACACCACTGACTCCATTGAAGCGGGTATCAAGCTTAAAGGCGACAACTGGTTTACCGCACTTAACTACAATGGCTCGATTTTTAAGAACGAGTACAACCAGTTAAATTTCGACAGTGCATTTAATCCAACCTTTGGCGCGCAAACCACGGGCTCTATCGCCCTTGATCCAGACAATCAGTCACACACAGTCTCGTTAATGGGCCAATACAACGACAGTACCAATGTGTTATCGGCTCGCGTGCTTGCAGGACAAATGAGTCAAGACCAAGCGTTAGTGACTTCAGGTTATGGTTATCAAGTGCCAACTGAAGCCCTAGATGCCAAGGTCGATCTTATCGGCTTAAACTTAAAAGTGATCAGCAAAGTCACCAACTCACTGCGCTTAAGTGGTAGCTACGACTATAACGACCGCGATAACAATACACAGATTGAAGAGTGGACCCAAGTCAGCATCAACAATGTCAACGGTAAGGTGGCCTACAACACCCCTTACGATAACACTAGCCAACGCTTCAAAGTGGCCGCAGATTATCGTATTACCAGCGGCATGAAACTCGATGGTGGCTATGACTTCAAACGTGATGAACGTAATTATCAAGACCGTGAAACCACGGATGAGAACACGGTTTGGGCGCGTTTTAGAGTCAACAGCTTCGAAACTTGGGATATGTGGGTTAAGGGCAGTTACGGTCAACGTGACGGCTCGCAATATCAAGCCTCTGAATGGACATCCTCTGAAACCAATAGCCTGTTGCGTAAGTACAATCTGGCGAACCGTGACAGAACCCAAGTGGAAGCGCGAGTCACTCACTCGCCTATCGAAAGCCTGACCCTAGATTTCGGTGCCCGTTACGCATTAGATGACTACACAGATACTGTCATCGGTTTAACTGAGTCAAAAGACACCAGTTATGATGCCAACATCAGCTATATGATCACCGATGATTTACTGGCGAACGCCTTCTACAACTATCAAATCATTGAATCTGAACAGGCGGGAAGCAGTAACTACAGCACCCCAACCTGGACAGGCTTCATTGAAGATAAAGTGGATGTTGTCGGCGCTGGCATTAGCTACAACAACTTACTTGAGAACAAGTTACGCATGGGACTGGATTACACCTATTCAGACTCCAACAGTAACACCCAAGTTAGACAAGGTATCACAGGCGACTACGGCGATTATTTTGCCAAAGTGCACAACATTAACTTATATGCTCAATATCAAGCCACCGAGAAAATGGCGCTGCGCTTCGATTATAAAATTGAGAACTATAAGGACAATGACGCTGCCAATGATATCGCCGTCAATGGGATCTGGAACGTCGTAGGTTTTGGTGATAATAGCCATGACTACACAGCGCAGATGATCATGTTAAGCATGAGCTACAAGATCTAATCTTCAATGATAGACAATCCAAAAGCCCGCATTTTGCGGGCTTTTGTTTAACCGCAGCAGTCACATGTAAAGTCAGATGTAAAATCATTACATCTGCCCAGATAAAAGTAAAAATCTTGAATAAGATCAGACTCTGGCGCGAAAGTCCGCCCATAAAAACCTTATTCCTTGAGTTTTAGCTCACTTTAGCGGATCTTAATTCAATCTTTTGGTTAATCCTCTGAGCCCATGCGTATTTATTCTCCCCTCTGCGAATCTAAGTGGTTGTCATCGCTTCCTGCCCTACTGGGGCTGAGTCTATTGCCCTTACCCGCCTTGGCGTTCGACCCCTCGGGCGGCACCGCCAGCCTGTTTATCATTCTCGGCCTCGGCGGCTTTACCTTGATCAATTTATTTTTACAGGGTTTGTTCTTTTTTGCGGGTCAGTATCGTAGTACCGCATTTTCCAAACGCCATGTATTAAGCGCCTTAATCGTACCGCTGATTGCCGTCGCGTTAGCCATTTATGATCACAGAGGTTGGAGTGATTTCGCCCTGAACCTAGGCATTATTTGTGTGGGGATTGGACTGATTTTATTGCCGCTACAATTGTGCCAAATCGATAAGCCCAGCAATCGCAATGCCGATTGGATCATCAGCCTAGGCGCATTATTCATCCTCGCCTTAAGCTATGTCATTGCCCCACTAGCCTTCTTCACCATTGTGCTGGCCCATATCTGTTTGGCTTCATGCCCAAGTAGAGTGCCTAAACTATTAAGTTATATAGGCTTACTATTTGGCTACGGTCTTTTTGGCTACTGGCTGTATCAAACGGCGATGATGTTCTAATCCTGATTGAAAATGGATGAGCGACGATTAATGAACAACGATGAATGAGCGATGACATTAACCACGGGCACTGACTACTGACTAAGACAAATTTTGACTAAAACACATTGCACTAACGCGCCGGCGTCATCGCCGCTAAGCGAAACGGTATCGCCGCCCAGTTCTGCATCAATGACAGCGCTGCTGACAAAAATTAACGCCTGTACTTTATGTCAGGCTGATTTGCCCTTAGCGCCCAAACCGATATTGCAGGCCAGTAGCCAAGCGCGGATTTTGATTGCGGGCCAAGCTCCGGGCGTGAAAACGCACCATAAAGGCATCCCATTTGACGATGCCAGCGGTGAACGGCTGCGCACTTGGTTGAATGTCACCCGTGAGCAATTTTACGACCCAGCCCTTTTTGCCATTGTCCCTATGGGATTTTGTTTTCCGGGCAGTATCGAGAGAAACGGTAAAAAGCAGGGTGATAAACCACCGCGCCCCGAATGCGCCGCCACTTGGCATCAAGCCTTACTTGCCCTAATGCCCCAAATAGAGTTAATCGTGATCCTCGGCCAATATGCCATCGATTATCATCTACCGCGTGAATCGTCCGTGGCCATAAACCCTACTTCGCCGCTCACTGAGCCTCAAACAATCAGCAATAATGTATCGTCCAGCGCCAAAGCAAAAACCATCCCCAAACTGAAGCCCATCACAGTGACCCAAGCGTGCGCGCAGTGGCAGCAATATTGGCCTAAATATCTTGTCTTACCGCACCCGAGCCCACGCAATAATCTCTGGCTTAAGCAGCATCCTGAGTTTGAACGCAATATGCTACCAAGGCTGAGGCAAAGGATCGCAACATTACTCGAGGTTTCACTTTCCCTATCTAACTAAAAAGCCTCGAGTTAATAGCTCGAGGCTTTAGTCTTAGGCTAAGTAAAATCAACCCATTATTGGCAAGTCACACCCACAGATGAAAATGCAGAACTCACATCGGCAACCGAGTAACCATAATCACTTGCCGCAGTTTGCACACCACAGGCAGCCTGATTAAAGTTTGATGTTGGATTCCAATACAGCTGGTTTGCTAATACAAATACATCGAACGCTTTACGGGTATTCCAGCCACTTTTGCTCGCTAACAAATAAAATGCTTTGTTATACACACCGGATGAGTAATGCACATCCATGGAACTAGTGTAATTGGCAGCATTGTCGATTGAGCGGCCATCCTTAGGTGGATTATCCATATAACGCAGTGCACCACTGCCTTTAACTATGTCGTAGCCCACTTTCCAGTCGTTACTGCCACGCATGTAGAACTCGGCCGCCTCACCGGCAATGTCCGAAAACGCTTCATTGATACCACCGGACTGGCCGCTGTAATTTAAGCCCGAGTTCTGCTCGGTAAAGCCGTGACTCACTTCATGGGCGGAAACGTCCAAACTCACGAGGGGGTAGAAGTAACTCGCACCATCACCAAAGGACATAGCCGAGCCGTCCCAGAAGGCATTTTCATAGTTACGGCCATAGTGCACCCGCATTTCTAACTGAAACGTTAACGGTGCAGTGTTGTACCAATCCTTATACATATTAAAAATAACGCCACCGAAATAATGGGCATCATTTAAAGGCGAATAAGCGCCATTGACCGCCTGATAAGTGTTCTCCGGACAAGTAAAGGTGAACACCGAACCACGGCGAGTCGAGTTCGCCATGTTCACGGTTTTCACATTGGTGTTGGTCATAGTGCATGTACCATTAGACTCACTCACCTTAAGAAAACCGTAATCACTGCCGTAGTAGTAACCACCGATTTTAGCATTGCCACCAGGACCCGTTGCATCCAAGGGAGTACTGCTGCCGCCTGAACCGCCTCCACCACCGCCGGGTTTACCCACGTTATTCTTGGCGGTCATGATCTCATTCCAGTGCTCAAGCACCTCGCCGGTTTGCGCATCGACAAAGCCTGTCGGCCGAGATAACGCATCGGTATGGTCGCTTAAGTAAGACACCCGATACACTAACCTCGGGTTATCCTCGGTCATTAAGATCACCAGTTGCACATCCTTTTTACCGGTTGCCGCCGAACCTGGATATAACCGATTCAACGCCGCAATCGCCTGCCCTTGAGAAATCCCTGCCGCTACCGAAAAATCATCCGCAATTTGTGCCACATCCCCCATGGCGCTTTGTTCTGTATCATCCGTGCTCACAACCAGATGATGGCCATACACCAGCACACCATCGAAATACTGCAACGCTTTCGTTTTGCTTTGACCTATATTGAGCGTTACCGTTTTGACCTCTTTAAAGCTGTGTTTTTGGCTCAACCCTGCCGCTGCCGAGAGGGATTGCCCGTGATTAACGTTGAACTCAGCGGCCTGCGCCTGAAGGCTTGCCGCAACGCACATACTGAGTACAGAAGGTAAGAGATAGACTTTCATCGTGATATCCTTCGCCCTGTCCACAAAGGGACAAATGACACTTAAGGGAACAAAATACCGCCATAACCTTTCCCTAACTCAAATGTTAAAAATAGGTTAACAAGAGTAAGGTTCAATTCTCAGTATAGAAGATAAAAAAACACCTGCCCTTTTCTGTCGTTTGCCTTTACCCTTATGGCGTCGCCGTTTAAGCGAACCTCTGTATCAATCCTTTGAAAATTAAGGTGAGTTATGTACGTTTTGGATCAACACATCGCTAAACAAATTGTGAGTCGCACCATGAAAATCATTGGGCACAATATCAATGTGATGAATGGTCAGGGCGTGATCTTAGGTTCCGGCGATCCCAAACGTATTGGCTCGACCCACGAGGGCGCACTGCTTGCCATCGCCCAAAACCGCAATGTGGAACTGAGTGAAGAAGTGGCTTCAGGCTTACATGGCGTCAAACCCGGCATCAACTTACCCTTGCATTATCAAGGGCAAATTATTGGTGTGATTGGTATTACTGGCGATCCAGCCGAGTTAACCCACTACGGTGAACTGCTAAAAATGACCGCTGAGATGATTGTCGAGCAAGCCAACCAGCAGGATCAGCTGCAGTGGGAAAATCGTCAGCGTGAAGAATTTATTCTGCAGTTAATTAAGGCACAAACCGATGACGATGAGCAATTGCATCGCTGGGCCAAGCAACTCGACATCGATATCAGTCTGCCGCGAGTGGCCGCCATTATTGAAGTCAGTGAAAAGCAATCCGCGCCACCCCAGCAAAAATCCGCTGCGTTTTCTTCATTAATCCAGACCGAGCAAAGCGCAGACGAGCGTAATCCCAGAGTCAGCGAAATCCTCAAGCAAGTGCTGCATTTACTGCAAAATCCCGATCGCGGCAACTTAATTGCCATGACCTCGATGTCGCAACTGGTGATCTTAAAACCAGCCTTTCTGGATGGTAAACAATGGGATCCCGAGCTTGAAAACCAACGGATCGATAAACTGCTGCAGCGCTTACCGGCGCAAATGGATTTAAATTTTAAAATCGCCCTAGGGCATTTTTTCCCTGAAAAAGGCGGCATTGCCCGCTCCTACCAAACCGCGCAGGAAACCTTGAATTTAGGCAAGCAGCTTAACCCCGAGGGCACTAAATACCTGTTTGAAGACTACTCCTTGCAAGTGCTGTTATCTGGGCTCAAGCATGATTGGCGTGGTCAAGCGCTGGCCAGTCCCTACCAACAGTTAGCCAAGGCCGATAAAAATGGTCAGTTACGCAAAACCCTAGCCGCCTATATCACTCACTTTGGTGATGCACAACAATGCGCTAATGCGCTGTTTATTCATCGAAATACCCTAAGATATCGGTTAGATAAAATTCAGCAACTCACCAAGAGTGACATCCATTCCCTCCACGGACTGTTAAGCCTTTATCTTGGCCAGTTGATAGATACCTCAAATTACCGACTCGAGTAGTGCCCCATATCACCACTAGCGTAAAACTCAACATCAGCAAGCGTTAACTCAATGAATAAATTGAAATTAGCCAAGATATTTCACTCATACATGCTCAGGCATAATCCAGCAGTCTTGGCTTAGTTTTGCCGTCCTCTGGCCAGATATTCACAAAATGAGTGAAAGATAATTTCGCCTCGTCCTTTCCTATCAATGCACAAGACACCCATACGGTTAAATTGTTAAGGAAGGAAATCCATGCAGCCATATCATGCCAAACTCAGCTCACTCGCCACTGCGTGCCTAATGGTCGGCTCAGTGTTTGTCGCCCCACTTGCCAGCGCGGCAGAGCGTACCATTCCAGAATTAGTAGATGCAGTAAACGGCACGCCAGATGCGGCGAGTCGCGAGGCGGGTAAAAAAGTTAAACTGCGTAATCATACAAAAGGGTTTTGTACCTCGGGTTACTTTACCCCCAATACCCAATTGCACGATTCACTCAACATTCCCTTTTTTAATCAAAATCCCATCAAAGTGACCGCCCGTTTTTCCCTCGGCGGCACTAATCCTAAGCTGTCCGATAAAACCCCGGGGCGCTTTATGTCATTAAAAATCGATGGCGAGCGGGAAAACCTCAACTTTGTCACCACCAATGTGCCGATGTTTTTTGCCAGTAACCTAGAGGACTTTTATCTGTTCCAAACCAAGAGCAAGCAAGGCGCCGAAGGTAAACAATGGCTTATCGATAATAAGCCCGATGCCAAGGCCTTTTTCGACTATCTCAAACAATTGCCGCCGAGCCCGAGTTTTGCCAATAGCCAGTACTTTGGGGTGAACAGTTTTCTGTTTACCGACAAGCAAAATAACAGCATTGCGGGTAAATGGATTTTTGAACCCGTCGCGGGCACGCAAGCCCTCACCCAGCAAGCGTTGGCACAGCTCGATGATGACTTTCTCAAGCCTGAGTTACTCAAACGAATTCAGTCTCAACCTGCCAAGTGGGATCTGTATATTCAGTTAGCGGAACAAGGCGATGATATCAATAACCCGACAGTGCTTTGGCCCGAAAACCGTCCGCGCATTCTCGTCGGCCAAGTAGTGATTGATGGCAAGCGCGACAGCGATCCTCAAGTGCAACAATGTGATAGAAGCATCTTTAATCCTCTGCTCCTACCCAAAGGCATAGCAGCGTCGGACGACCCCATCCTCAATGCCCGCACCGCGGCATATGTCGAGTCTTTTATCCGTCGTCAATAAGCGCTACTCGCTGCTCGCGTTGGTTCAACAATATTCTTAGCATTACATTCGATTTCACGGCCCTTATTTTGTGCGCACGCACAAAATAAGGGCCATTTCCGCCCGTAATTCCGTCGATTTACCCAAAGCTATTCAATTGACAGTGTTCAATAATAGGCTGACCTTAAAGCAGCCTTTATTTGGACTTGGGATCAAATAAAGACCGCGCCCTACAAAAACAGCCAAAACCACTTAAGAACTTCAGCCAAGACTGAACGGGAAAACATATGAACTTAGTGCTCATCCTCATCGGCGTGATTGCATTTATTGTTATCGCGACCTCAAAATTTAAGCTCCATCCGTTTTTAACCTTAATTCTGGCCGCCTTTATCGCCGCCTTCGCCTACGGTTTACCGAGTGGCGATATTGCCAAAACCATCACCACAGGCTTTGGTAATATCCTCGGCTATATCGGTCTGGTGATCGTGTTAGGTACCATTATCGGTATCATCCTCGAAAAGAGCGGCGCCGCCATTACCATGGCGGACGTGGTGATCAAAGTCTTGGGTAAACGCTTCCCAACACTCACGATGTCCATCATCGGCTATTTAGTGTCAATTCCGGTGTTTTGTGACTCGGGTTTCGTGATCTTAAACTCGCTTAAACAATCCATGGCCAACCGCATGAAGGTTTCTAGCGTGTCCATGAGTGTGGCCTTAGCCACAGGTCTTTATGCCACTCACACCTTTGTACCACCGACTCCAGGCCCTATCGCCGCGGCAGGTAACTTAGGGCTAGAGTCCAACTTGGGCCTAGTGATTGGTGTTGGTTTATTTGTTGCTGCCGTTGCCTCACTTGCAGGCATGCTATGGGCGAACCGCTTTGCAGGGGTTGAACCCGATGGCGAAGGCGCGGAAGAACTCAAAGCTCAAGCTGCTGATTTTGAAACCTTAAAACAAAGCTATGGCACACTCCCTAGCCCATTAAAGGCTTTTGCACCGATTTTTGTGCCTATCCTATTAATTTGTTTAGGTTCTATCGCTAACTTTCCTTCTGCACCACTGGGCAAAGAAGGCCTGTTCAGCCTATTAGTCTTCCTCGGCCAACCCGTTAACGCCCTGCTTATCGGTCTATTCCTGTCACTGCTATTACTGAAAAGCGATAACAAGTTTGCCGAGTTTAGCGAGCGCATCAGCCAAGGTTTAGTCGCCGCAGCACCGATTATTTTGATCACCGGTGCCGGTGGTGCCTTCGGTGCCGTGTTAAAAGCCACACCTATTGGTGACTTTTTAGGCAGCTCATTATCAGCACTCGGCGTTGGGATTTTCATGCCCTTTATCGTCGCCGCAGCATTAAAATCGGCTCAAGGTTCATCCACCGTTGCCTTAGTGGCAACCTCAGCCTTAGTCGCCCCAATGCTGGGCGATATCGGTCTTGGCAGCGAAATGGGCCGAGTGTTAACCGTAATGGCAATTGGTGCCGGCGCCATGACAGTCTCCCACGCCAACGACAGCTTCTTCTGGGTGGTCACTCAATTTAGCCGCATGAGCGTTAAACAAGCCTATAAAGCACAAACCATGGCGACCCTTATTCAAGGTATCACCGCCATGTTGACTGTGTATGTGCTCAGCTTAGTCTTGCTCTGATAGTGAACAGTGATTAAACCTTGATTCAAGCTTGTCCCTTGGGCGCTGACCGCGCCCATTTAGCTGTAGGATTTTTAATGAAAATAGTTATCGCCCCCGACTCATTTAAAGAAAGCTTAAGCGCACTCGAAGTGGCCAATGCCATCGAGCAAGGTTTAAGACAAGTGATACCCGACTGCGACATAGTCAAAATTCCCGTTGCCGATGGCGGCGAAGGCACAGTGCAATCTATGGTCGATGCCACGGGCGGCAGCATAGTCAGCTTAGAAGTCATGGGGCCACTCGGGCATAGAGTGCAAGCCCACTATGGTATTCTTGGTGATCTATCAAATAGTGGCTCGAATAATGACTCGGATAGCCGCTCTAACCATGGCTCGGCAACGGTTCCAAATACTGGCGCGATTGCCGTGATTGAAATGGCCTCGGCCTCTGGTCTGCACCATGTGCCAAGGGAGCTACGTAATCCGCTGCTCACCACAAGTTATGGCACGGGCGAGCTGATTTGTGATGCGCTTAATCGGGGGATAAAGCACATTATTTTAGGTTTAGGTGGCAGTGCCACCAACGATGGTGGCGCAGGTATGGCCCAGGCGCTGGACATTTTATTGCTCGATACCCAAGGTAAAACCTTGCCTTCTGGCGGCGCGGCGCTGGCGAACCTTGCCCAAATTGATGTCTCAAACGCTCATCCGCTGTTACGTGAGTGCAGCTTCGAAGTTGCCTGTGATGTTGATAATCCACTGTGCGGCGAGCGTGGTGCCTCGGCGATTTTTGGTCCGCAAAAAGGCGCAACGCCTGCGATGGTTAAGCAGCTCGATACCGCGCTCGCCCATTATGCCGATGTGATTGCCCAAAGTGGCATGAGTGATCAGCGTGAACATGCGGGTGCAGGCGCGGCGGGCGGTATGGGCCTTGGCGTAATGGCTTTTTTAAATGCCAAGCTTAAACCCGGTGTCGAGATTGTGATGCAAACCGTTGGCCTTGCGGACAAAATCCGTGGCGCCGATTTAGTGATCACAGGTGAAGGCCGTATCGACGGTCAAACCGTGTTTGGTAAAACCCCAATGGGCGTGTTAAAGCAAGCCAAACTGCAGGGCATTCCGACTATCGGTATCGCGGGCTGCTTAGGTGACAATGCCAATGCCATATTGGATCACGGTATGGCGGCTATCTTCCCTATTATCCCGCACTTAAGTCCGCTCGATGATGTGCTGGCCAATGCCAAGCTAAACCTTAGTAATACCGCCCGAAATATCGGCGCGGTACTCATGTTAGGCCAGCGCTAATTTTTAGGGCTAACATGAATTTTAGGACTCATGCTCAGGCTTGATGAGCGGCTCGTCGAGTTAAACATAAAGGCGCCATAACGGCGCCTTTGCTTATTTAGGCCGCAACGCTTTGGCAACACAAAATTTTAGTGCTTGATGCCTAAAAGGCCTTGCAGTAAAGTGAGCTCCCTTTTTGGTATTCCGCTGATTGAACATTTTGAGAGTCACTGGTCCGTTATACTCTTCTAGCAAATTTGCGGTTTCACTATAAAAATTAATAGACGGCAAGCCCCATGACCCAGAAACTCCCTCGCCAAGCCACAGCATCCGAAGCAAGTCTGCTGCGCATTTTTACTGCACCGGAAGATGCAGGATCAACGCTGAGTATTATCGAGCAAAAGCTCTCCGAGGACTTAGCAGGCTTTTTGGGTGACAGTATCGCCGCACTCGAAAAACCTTTGTCGGAAATTGAAACCGATTTTCAAGCC
>Ga0070748_1000012_pt1 | contig 116958 bp, 103 predicted proteins | sample VirMetDEL_Nov_12_FD_77015 | JGI IMG/M metagenome (GOLD analysis project Ga0070748, IMG submission 77015) | Aqueous microbial communities from the Delaware River and Bay under freshwater to marine salinity gradient to study organic matter... | ecosystem: Environmental > Aquatic > Marine >... | reverse complement strand
GACAATAGCCTTGTGGAACCACCTGATCCCATCCCGAACTCAGAAGTGAAACGCAAACGCGCCGATGGTAGTGTGGGGTCTCCCCATGTGAGAGTAGGTCATCGCCAAGCGCCTAATTATCTCGTAGAGATGTAACGAAGCCAGCTGAATAAGCTGGCTTTTTTGCATTTGCAATTTGTTAAATCCAGCCTTGTTTCTATTTAATTAGTCTGTTTTCCTCCTATTTTTCTCTCCTTAACACTCTTCATGACATCAATAATAAGTAATAGTTGTCGGTTATTTGTACGGTTATTTTGTCAATGCTCCGATTTTGCTACAGCGATCTTAGTTCTCGATCGAGCCTAGCTATTGCTATTAGTTAAGCGGTTACTTACCTTATGTTTTAATTTATTGGGGTAGATAAGGATCTGAGATGAAGTTAGAGATGATTTGCACTGGGGAAGAGGTGTTGGCGGGACAGATTGTTGATACCAATGCCGCTTGGTTTGCCAGTACTATGATGGAGCATGGTGTCGAGATCCAGCGTCGAGTAACCGTCGGCGATCGCCTCGAGGATCTGATTGCAGTTTTCCAAGAACGTAGCTTACATGCCGATGTGATTCTCGTTAATGGTGGTCTCGGGCCGACGAGTGATGATATGTCTGCTTTAGCGATGGCGAAGGCGAAGGGCGAACCATTGGTTGAGAATGCGGAGTGGCGTGAGCGTTTAGAGGAGTGGTTTACCCGTAATAACCGTGAAATGCCTTTAAGTAATCTCAAGCAAGCTATGCTGCCAGCGTCAGCTGTGATGATTGATAACCCAGTGGGAACCGCTTGTGGTTTTAGAGTTAAACTTAATCGCGCTTGGTTATTCTTTACGCCTGGTGTGCCTTTTGAGCTGAAGCACATGGTTACAGAGCAGTTTGTGCCCTTTATTCGCGAAGAGTTTAACCTTGATGCTAAGGTCGCACTAAAGAAACTATTGACCATAGGCCAAGGTGAGTCCGCTTTGGCAGATAAGTTAGAACCGCTAGAGCTGCCAGAAGGCATTACTATTGGTTACCGTTCTTCTATGCCGCATATTGAGATTAAGATTTTCGCCCGTGGCGAGAAGGCGATTGCAGTATTACCTCGCGTCGCTGGGCACATCAAAATGGTGCTAGGTACTGCGGTTGTCGCGGAAGATAAAGCCACTCTTGCCGAAGAAATTCATTATAAGCTACTTAACTCAGGCTTGACCTTAAGCGTTGCCGAGTCTTGCACCGGCGGCATGATCACCAGTCAGTTAGTTGATTTCCCAGGCAGTTCATCTTACTTACAGCACGGATTAGTGACTTACAGTAATGAATCTAAAGTTCGCGTGCTAGGTGTTAATCCTTCAACCTTAGATGATCATGGTGCTGTCTCTATTGCGACTGTAGAAGAAATGGCTAAGGGGGCAAGGCAAATTTTAGACAGTGACTATGCGCTGGCAACTAGTGGAATTGCGGGGCCCGATGGTGGCACAGATGAGAAACCTGTGGGCACTGTGGCGATCGCTTTAGCAACTCGCGGCGGTGTTTATAGTCAGATGATTAAACTACCGAGACGTTCACGGGATCTGGTACGCAGTTTAAGTGCTGCTGTGGCTTACGATATGCTAAGACGTGAGCTTTTAGCTGAAGCTGTGATCGTCGATTATCAGTCGATTGGGCGATTCAGTAAGTAACTCTTATACGGGTATATATCCATTTATGCCCGCCAACAAAAATGCTCCCGAGGGAGCATTTTAACTTCTACAGAGATACAAAAATGGCAGATTATTTAGTGAACTTAAGCACTAATTTGCCTGGGGCAACTTGAATGCTTTCGGTCATTTTTGCCATCAGTGCTTGGTTACTGTCCTTGGTATCTAGTACATACACAGGCTGGTTTTCTAAGAATTGCCTTAGATAACCCATCACCTGCGGCGTGGCACTGCTAATCGCTTTTTCAATATCCTTGGGCGTTGATTCCACTTTGACTAATTCGAGTTGGCGCAGATAGACACTGTGCGTTGCGCTGTCATACCAAGGCTTGGCTTCGAAAGTCGTCGTGAGTTTGGCACTCAATGGAAAGATCGGATTCTTAATTGATACTTGAGTTGCGGCACTTACGCTCATAGTGTCAGGTTTTGCACCTAGCTTGACACTGATGTCGTTAATACGCACTTCTGCGCCAACTAATTGATTACCTTGTTTAATCTCAAAATGGATCTCTTTACTGAGGTACTGCTCCATTTCGTGCTCGCTGATACTGTACTGCGAGACGCAGCCGCCAAGCAGTACAGTCAATCCCAAGCAAATCGTGCGGGAAAGTTTTTTCATTAACCAGTGTTTCTCATACCCGCTGCCACACCTGCAATGGTCAGCATTAGCGCTAACTGTACATGTTCAGACGCGGGAGTTTCGGCTGTTTCCTTACGTGTCCGCGCTAATAGCTCGGTTTGTAAGAAGTTTAATGGATCGATATACGGATTTCGCAGTTTAACTGATTCGCGATTCCACGGTGTATGCGCCATTAAACTATCCGATTTTGTCAGCTCAAGCACGACTTTAATGCCCAGATCTAAGCGTTGGCGCAAGGTTTCGCCTAAGTGATGTAAGTCCTTAGGTACTAAACAGGTTTCGTAGTAGCGGGCCAAATTAGGTTCCGCCTTGGCGTAGACCATTTCTAGCATTGAAATGCGAGTGCTGAAGAAGGGCCATTCCCGCTCCATATCTTGCAGTAAGCCCATCTCACCACGTTCACTGGCGGCTTGTAGTGCTTCACCTGCGCCGAGCCATGCGGGTAACATCAAACGGTTTTGCGACCAAGCAAAAATCCATGGAATGGCTCGCAGACTTTCGATCCCACCATCGACACGACGTTTGGCTGGACGGCTGCCGAGTGGTAGTTTTCCTAATTCCACTTCTGGCGTTGCCGCGCGGAAATAAGCCACAAAATCAGGTTCATCACGCACTATGCCACGGTAAGCACCCACTGATTCTTCAGCGATACGTTGCATGCAATTGCGCCATTCTTGCTTCGGCTCTGGCGGTGGTAATAGGGTTGCTTCCAATACGGCCGAGGTATACAGGGCCAAGCTTTGAACCGCGAGTTTTGGCAAGCCAAACTTGAAGCGGATCATTTCGCCCTGCTCAGTGACACGAATGCGGCCATCTACCGAACCTGGTGGTTGCGATAGGATTGCTTTGTGTGCAGGACCACCCCCGCGACCAATGCTGCCACCACGGCCATGGAATAGCGTAAGCTTGACGCCTGCTTGTTTACAGACCGCCACTAACTGCTCTTGAGCGTGATACTGAGCCCAAGCCGCCGCCATGACTCCGGCATCTTTGGCAGAGTCAGAGTAACCAATCATGACCTCTTGCATGCCTTTGGTATAGCCACGATACCAGTCAATATCGAGCAAATCGGTAATACAGGCCGCGGCGTTGTTTAAGTCGCTTAGGGTTTCAAACAGTGGCACCACGCGCATTGGATGCGAACAGCCCGTTTCTTTGAGTAACAGTAAAACCGTTAAGACATCCGATGGCTTACCCGCCATCGAAATCACATAGGATCCAAGCGCTTTAGCTGGATGTTTAGCAATTAAACGACAGGTATTAAGCACTTCGGCCACATCGGTTGACGGCTGCCAGTTGCTTGGGATCAGCGGACGACGGTTGCTGAGTTCGCGTAATAGGAAAGCTTGTTTCTCGGTTTCATCCCAATGGTTGAAATCACCCATGCCGAGATAGCGAGTTAATTCGGCGAGCACATCGCTGTGACGGCTGGCGTCTTGGCGAATGTCGAGTCTGAGCATATGAATGCCAAAACAGGCGAGACGACGGAGAATATCGAGCAATAAACCGTTGGCTATTAAGCGCATACCGCAGTCGGTCAAACTCTTATAAAGCATTTCTAACGGCGCTTTGAGATCGCTTTCTTGCCAAATCAGGCTCGACTTATCGACTTCAGGATTGTGGCCTTCGATGCGCGCATTTAAATAATCTATGGTGTCACGCAGTCTTTGACGAAGTGAGCGCAACACGTGGCGGTATGGCTCGCAGCTGTTGTTGGTGTAAGCCTTTAACTCATCATTGGCTTCTTCCATCGACAGCTCGCCAACCAGTAGGACTATGTCTTTTAAGAATAATCTGGCGGCGGCATGGCGGTTGCGATCGAGCACCTCTTGGGTGACCTTTGCGGTAACAAAGGGGTTGCCGTCGCGATCGCCGCCCATCCAGCTTGAAAAACGCACTGGCGCGATATCAATCGGTAATTGTTGACCCGTGCGTTGCTGCACTTGGTCGTTAAGCTGTCTTAAGAAGTCTGGCACCGCATGCCAGAGTGACTCTTCAATGGTCGATAATCCCCAGCGGGCTTCATCAACAGGTGTTGGGCGCTCACGGCGGATCTCATTGGTGTGCCAGATTTGCGCGATTAATTGGCGCAGGCGCAGACTAATTTGCTGACGTTCTCTATCTGATAATTGGTCGTTTTCTTGTTCAGTTAAGCAGTCGACAATGGCGGCGTACTTTTGGATCAGAGTGCGACGGGAAATTTCAGTGGGGTGCGCTGTTAGCACCGGATCAATATCCAGTGTTTTTAGACAGTCGAGCATTTTAGCTTGGTCGACACGACCATTGAGCATGCGGCCTAGGAGTTGTTCTACTGGGTCTGGCACGCAGACAAGTTCGTCGCAATTACGACTGATAGTATGAAATTGCTCGGATAAGTTAGCTAAGTTAAGAAATTGGTTAAAAGCTTTTGCAAAAGGGACTAATTCTTCGTCTGGCAAAGCTGTCAGTAACTCGAGCATTTGCTCTCTGGCGGCTTGATCGCCTCGGCGTGAGTCTTTGGCAAGCTTACGGATCTGTTCAACCTTCTCAAGAAAAGAGTCCCCAAGATGGGTACGCATAGTATCACCAAGGATTTGGCCTAACATACTCACGTTCGATCTTAATGACGCATACATATCTGTCATATTGTCTGCCATGGTTACTGACATAGTTACTCCGAATAGAAAAACATGAAAATTCCGCTGTGCATTTAGCCCGTTAGCACAATACCTATCACTTGGGTCAATGGTCAACAGCAGAACTTATAACTTATACGACTGGCTTATCTAATATGCAACTAATCGCAATGTTCATTGAGGAATATTCAATATAAATGCGAAGCTACGCAATATTTTGTGATGATTAGCGTAAGTGAATATGAAGTGCATCATTTTCGGCTTTGCAGGCATGTATCTTAGCTGTTAATAAAAAGGACTGATTTTGGCGCAAATTAACCCTAGATAACTGAGTTATTAACGAGTTAGCTGAACGGATGATAGGCGGGCGAGATCTGCATTTCAGTAAGAAATATAAAAATAAATTAAAAATATATATTCACATATATTGCATAAGTAGATCTTTGTGGTAGTCTAGCCTGCAGTTGAGATGAGTCACCCCCTGTGACCTGTAGAGTAAATATCATGATTCAGAGCATTAACCTGACAGTGAATAAAATAACAACCAATTACGATTTCCTGCGACGATAATCTTGTCATCATAGATATGCGCTGTTGCGTGTACGCTATTCATCTATTCTTTAAGTTTCTTTGATTCGGTTAATAAGACAACAACACATGAAAAATATCGCCATTATTGGTGCCAGTGGTTACACAGGCGCACAACTGACCGCTTTAATCCATGCAGAAGCAGAACTGACGATTCAGGGTTTGTATGTTTCTGAAAACAGTTTAGATAAAGGTAAGCCTTTAGCGGATTTGTACCCTAGCTATAGCCATATCGCATTAACGCTGTCGCCATTGTCCGATGACGCTAAGTCAAAAATCGTTGCCGAAGCTGATGCCGTGGTATTAGCGACTGAGCATTCAGTGAGCTTACATTTAGCCGCTTGGTTTTATAGCCAAGGGTTAGCGGTATTCGATTTAAGCGGTGCTTACCGTTTTAGCGATGTGGAGCAATATCCTAAGTGGTATGGCTTTGAGCATGAATATCCTGAAGTTTTAGCCAAAGCTGCGTACGGACTTGCCGAATGGAATGCTAAAGAAATCGCTGCGACTAAGATGATCGCCGTGCCAGGTTGTTATCCAACCGCATCACTTATAGCGTTAAAACCGCTGGCGAGTTTACTGACATCGGCTTATCCGGTGATCAATGCTGTGAGCGGCGTAACGGGTGCGGGCCGTAAGGCGCAGTTACACACCAGTTTTTGTGAAGTGAGCCTGACACCTTACGGCGTATTAGGCCACAGACATCAACCCGAAATAGCCACTCAGCTTGGTCAAGAAGTGATATTTACCCCGCATCTTGGCAACTTTAAGCGTGGCATTTTAGCGACTATTACCGTGCAGCTAAAACCAGGCACTACGACTGCCGATGTGGCAGCGGCCTATAGCGTATATGACCAGGCGCCATTGGTCACAGTGAAGTATAATCAGTTCCCTAAAGTGGACGATGTGGTGCTGACACCTAACTGCCACTTAGGTTGGAAGTTTGATGAGAATAGCGGTTACTTAGTGGTAGCCAGTGCAATCGATAATTTGATGAAAGGTGCTGCCAGCCAAGCGCTGCAATGCATAAAGATTCATTTTAACCTTTAATTGTTCATCCTTATTTAAGAGAGTCGTCAAGATGTCTACAAACAACTCAGTATTAGTTCTTAAAGTTGGTGGCGCGCTGCTGCAGTGTGAAATGGGGATGGCGCGGTTAATGGATACGGCTGCGGCTATGTTAGCCAATGGTCAGCAAGTGTTGATGGTGCATGGCGGTGGCTGTTTGGTGGATGAACAGTTAGCGGCAAACGGTATGGAAACCGTCAAGTTAGATGGTTTACGGGTGACTCCACCTGAGCAAATGCCGATTATTGCCGGCGCACTTGCGGGCACTTCGAACAAAATTCTGCAAGGTGCAGCGACTAAAGCCGGGATTGTGAGTGTGGGCATGAGCCTCGCCGATGGCAATACTGTATCGGCAAAGATTAAAGATGAACGTTTAGGCCTAGTGGGTGAAGTGACACCAAAAGATGGCGCTTATCTTAAGTTTATCCTCGCCCAAGGTTGGATGCCGATTTGTAGCTCTATCGCCATGATGGACGATGGCCAAATGCTTAACGTCAATGCTGACCAAGCTGCGACGGCCTTAGCCAAATTAGTGGGCGGCAAGTTAGTGCTGCTGTCGGATGTGTCTGGTGTGCTCGATGGTAAAGGCCAGCTCATTCACAGTTTAAATGGCAAGCAGATAGCAGACCTTATTAAACAAGGTGTGATCGAAAAGGGAATGAAGGTCAAAGTTGAAGCTGCGCTCGAAGTCGCACAGTGGATGGGGCAGGCGGTTCAAGTTGCCTCGTGGCGTGATGCAAGCCAATTAATCGCATTAGCAAAAGGTGAAGCCGTAGGAACACAAATCCAACCATAAGTGGAGTAGGTTATGAAGCATTTACTATCGATAAAAGAGTTAACCCAGCAGCAGTTACTCGATCTGATTGCCTTGGCAAAAACGATCAAAGCCAATCCGGCTGAGTACCGCCACGCGCTGGATGGCAAGAGTGTGGTGATGTTATTTGAAAAGCCCTCGCTCAGAACACGCGTTAGCTTTGATATCGGTATTAATAAGCTCGGTGGCCACTGTTTATACCTAGATCAACAAAATGGTGCGCTAGGTCAACGGGAATCGGTTGCTGACTTTGCTTCTAACCTGTCTTGCTGGGCCGACGCAATTGTGGCGAGAACCTATTCGCACACCACCATTGAACAATTAGCCGAGTTCGGCTCTGTGCCCGTGATCAATGCGCTGTCGGATCTTTATCATCCTTGCCAAGCCTTAGCTGACTTTTTAACACTGGCAGAGCAGTTTGAGGATGTCAGCAAAGCTAAATTAGCTTATGTTGGTGATGGTAATAATGTCACTCACTCGCTGATGTACTGTGCGGCTATTCTCGGTGCTACCATGACAGTGATCTGCCCAGCGGGTCACTTTCCTGATGGCTACGTAGTGGCAGAAGTGCAAGAGCTTGCTAAGCGATATGGCGGTAAGCTGGTACTGACTTCAGATATCGATGCGATTGAAGGTCACGACGCGATTTATACCGATACTTGGATTTCAATGGGCGATCCCACTCCGCTAGCGGATATCAAAGCGAAGTTTGCACCATACCAAGTCAACAAAGCTTTGATGGCGAAAGCGGGCGCTAACTTCTTTATGCATTGTTTGCCCGCCCACCGTGGTGTAGAAGTAACAGATGAAGTGATGGACGGTGCAGGCTCCTTAATTCTGCAACAAGCCGAAAATCGGATGCATGCCCAAAATGCGGTACTGGTAACCTTATTTAGTTAAATTAACCCTGTTTAGCAGCCTGTTTTCTCCTTGAGAGAAACGAGTCATAGGAATTTAAGATGTCTATCGAGATAAAAAATACTGGCGTGAAAAAAGTGGTTTTAGCCTATTCGGGTGGTCTAGATACCTCGGCCATTATTCCTTGGTTAAAAGAAAACTACGATAACTGTGAAATCATCGCATTCTGCGCCGATGTCGGCCAAGGCGAAGAAGAGCTGGTTGGCTTGACTGAAAAAGCCTTAGCTTCGGGTGCTTCTGAATGTCATATCGTCGATCTAAAAGAAGAATTCGTTAAAGAATATATCTACCCAACTATTGCGAGCGGGGCGATTTACGAGGGCACTTATTTACTCGGAACATCAATGGCGCGTCCTATCATTGCTAAGGCGCAGGTTGAAGTGGCGCGTAAAGTAGGCGCCGATGCTCTGTGTCACGGTTGTACCGGTAAAGGGAACGATCAAGTGCGTTTCGAAGGTTGCTTCGCCGCATTATCACCTGATTTAAAAGTGATTGCACCATGGCGTGAATGGACCATGCAGAGCCGCGAAGATCTACTGGCCTATTTAGCTGAACGTGACATCAAGACGTCAGCCTCAGCGACTAAAATCTATAGCCGTGATGCCAACGCTTTCCATATTTCCCATGAAGGTGGTGAGTTAGAAGATCCATGGAACGAGCCAAGCAAAGGCGTATGGACGCTGACAGCCGATCCTGAAGATGCACCGAACAAGCCTGAATATGTGTCGCTAGAAGTAGAACATGGCCGTGTGACTAAAGTGAATGGTGAGGCATTAACACCTTATGCTGCGCTGATGACATTAAACGCCATTGCTGCACCCCATGGTGTGGGTCGTATCGATATCACCGAGAACCGCTTAGTGGGCATGAAGTCCCGTGGCTGTTACGAAACACCCGGCGGCACTGTGATGTTCGCAGCACTACGTGCGATTGAAGAGCTCGTACTTGACAAAACCAGCCGTAACTGGCGTGAGCAAGTTGCCGCACAAATGGCGCATTTAGTGTATGACGGCCGTTGGTTCACGCCTCTGTGTAAGTCACTGCTGGCGGCATCTGAGTCATTGGCTGAGTCAGTTAACGGCGAAGTTGTGGTTAAACTCTACAAAGGCCAAGCGACGGCAGTGAAGAAACGTTCACCTAACAGCTTGTACTCTGAAGCATTTGCCACTTTCGGTGAAGATCAAGTGTACGATCAAAAACATGCAGAAGGCTTTATCCGCTTGTACTCGTTAGCGAGCCGCATCCGCGCACTCAACGCTAATGACGTTAAGGGTAAGTAATAGGCCGTTAAAGAGGGCGCCTAGCGCCCTTTTTTGTTTCTAGGTTTTGATCCGGTTTTTTGATTCAGATGAGTCGATTTCAAATCAGCAGTGTGTAAGGGGAGTTAGCATGGCTTTATGGGGTGGAAGATTTCAGGGCGAAACCAGCGCGCTATTCAAATTATTCAACGATTCGCTACCCGTGGATTATCGCCTGTTCGAACAGGATGTGGTCGGTTCTATCGCTTGGGCCGATGCGATTGCTAGCGTCGGTATTATTACTGCCACTGAATGCAGCGACTTGAAAAAAGCGCTCAATGATTTGCTGGTGGAAGTGAATGGCGACCCAGCGATTATTCTCGCCTCGGGCGCCGAAGATATTCACAGTTTCGTCGAGTCTGCCTTGATTGCCAAAGTGGGCGATCTCGGTAAAAAATTGCACACTGGCCGTAGCCGTAACGATCAAGTTGCCACCGATTTAAAGCTTTGGTGTCAATCCGAAGGCAAAGCATTACTCGCGCGCCTTCACAGCTTACATGCTGAATTACTGGCGTTGGCAGAACGTGAGTTTGATGCGGTAATGCCGGGTTACACTCACTTGCAGCGCGCCCAACCTGTGACATTTGGCCACTGGTGTTTAGCCTATGTAGAAATGACTGAGCGGGATATCAGCCGTTTAGCCGATGCGTTAACTCGTGCTAACACTTGTCCATTAGGTTCTGGTGCCCTAGCGGGCACAGCCTATAAAATGGATCGACATGCACTGGCTGCCGCGCTGAATTTTGCCGCACCAACGCTCAATAGTTTAGACAGTGTGTCAGACAGAGATCACGTGGTAGAGCTTTGTTCTACGGCATCGATCAGCATGATGCATTTAAGTCGTATGGCCGAAGATTTGATCTTCTTTAACTCAGGTGAAGCCAACTTTATTTCCCTGAGTGATGAAGTGACCTCGGGTTCATCCCTGATGCCGCAGAAGAAAAATCCTGATGCATTAGAGCTTATCCGTGGCAAAACGGGTCGTGTATATGGCAGCTTAGTGGGCATTCTTACGACCATGAAAGCGCTGCCTTTGGCGTACAACAAAGATATGCAGGAAGATAAAGAAGGCCTGTTTGACGTGGTTGATAGCTGGGCAATTTGCCTCGATATGGCGGCGTTAGTGTTATCGGGTTTAGTGGTGAATCGTCCGAATGCGCTGTTAGCCGCGCAGCAAGGTTATGCCAATTCTACTGAGCTTGCTGATTATCTCGTATCTAAAGGTATGCCATTCCGTGAGGCGCACCACGTTGTGGGTGAAGTGGTGGTTGCCGCGATAGCGAAGCAAATTCCGCTGGAGGAATTCTCCTTGGCCGAGTTAAAAACCTTTGCCGCCATCATTGAAGATGATGTCTATCCAAACCTGACTATTGAAGCTTGTTTAGCGAAACGCGATGTGCTTGGTGGGACAGCACTGCCGCAAATTCAGCAGGCGATAGCGGCTAAAAAAGCCCGCTAAGGCGAGTTGTTCAAATCAACAAGCCAATAAAAAAACGCGACTTAAGGTCGCGTTTTTTTATTGGGTCATTCCGAGTCACGGCAATGACTTTTTTATGACTCGTTTATTGGAATAAATCATCGGTTGGTGCATCGATGAAAAGGTTATTTTCATCCTGCGTTTCACTAATGTATTCCTTTGGCTCAGTGCCCGAGATGAAGTACTCGAACGCACTGGTATAGTCGGTTTTACGGGTAAGTTTACCTGTCGCTAAATCGATGCGTACCGAAACTATGCCTTCTGGCGGAATCGATGTGCTTTCAGGTGTGCCTTGTAAGACACTGTTCATAAACTCGTTCCAGCCCGGACCTGCAGTTTTCGCGCCCGCTTCGGCGCCAGTTATCTGATCTTTTTCGCCATTGGCGTTCCATGCTGTTCTGCCTAGTTGTCGACCGTGATCGTCGAAACCAACCCAGAATGTACTAGTGAGTATCGGGCTAAATCCACTGAACCACGTATCGCGAGATTCGTTAGTTGTACCCGTTTTACCTGCAATATCATGACGCTTTATCAATCTTGCTGCGCGCCAAGCTGTACCTTGCCAACCCGTACCTTTACTCCAATCGCCGCCACCCCAGATCACGCTCTTTAATGCTTCGGTGATGAGGAATGCCGTTTGTTCTGAAATGATCTGAGGTGCAAAGCGACCCGTTTGTTCGAAACACTGAGCAACGGGCGCACTCGGTTCTGTGCTGCTATCTCCACTAACACTGAACGCCATAGGATCGCTCGGTGTAACAGGTTGGCTAAGGCTTTGGCTAGGTTTACAGGCCAATGTTGGATTGGCTTTTTCAATCACATTGCCGTAGGCATCTTCGACGCGATCGATATAGAAAGGCTCGAGTAAGAAACCGCCGTTAGCAAACACGTTAAACGCAGTAACCACTTGTAATGGTGTTACTGAAGACGAACCTAAAGCTATCGACTCGTTACGCGGTAAGTCATTAGGATCGAAACCAAACTTAACCAATTCTGCAATGGTGGCATCGAGCCCAACATGGCGCATTGCACGTACAGACATCACGTTAATTGACTGCGCTAAGCCAACACGTAAACGGGTTGGGCCGCCATAGATATCTGGCGAGTTTTTAGGGCGCCATGCAGTACCTTGGCTGATATCGGGTTTATTGATTGGTGCATTGTTGATGAGGGTCGCTAAGGTAAAGCCTTTCTCTAACGCTGCAGCATAAATAAAAGGTTTAATGTTTGAGCCTAATTGCCGTTTCGCTTGAGTGACGCGGTTGTATTGGCTTTGGCTAAAGCTATATCCGCCAACTAGAGATCGAATAGCACCATTTTGTGGGTCGAGTGACACAGTCGCGCTGGCAACTTCTGGTACTTGCGATAACTGCAAATATTGGCCGTTATCACGGATCCAAATACGTTCGCCGACCTTGAGCATGTCAGAAGCTGACTTAGGAACGCTGCCTTGACGCTTATCGGTAATAAATTTACGCGCCCACTTCAGACCATCCCAAGTAATAACTTTAGTCTCGCCCTTGGCGGTCATTATGCTGGCTTGCTGATCTGCAATGCTGATGACGGCTGCGGGTTGCAATTCTTGTACTGAAGCAATCTTGGCTAGTTCAGTTTTGATTTGAGCAGATTCAGGTTTTTCGTCCGTCCACAACACGGCAGCAGGACCACGGTAGCCATGACGCTCATCATAGGCATAAACGTTATTGCGTAGCGCTTGTTGAGCCTTCAGTTGTATATCCGATGAAATGGTCGTGTAGACGTTGTAGCCATTGGTATAGGCTTCTTCTTCACCGTACTTTTGCACCATATAATCCCGAGCCATTTCAGAAATATACGGGGCATAGAGATCAATTTCGGCGCCGTGGTATTTAGCAATCAGCGGTTCTTGTAAAGCGGCTTGGTATTCAGCTTGGCTGATATAACCTACTTCATTCATCCGCATGAGGACGACATTACGGCGAGCGACAGCACGAGAAGGTGAGGTCAAAGGGTTGAGTGTTGAAGGCGCTTTGGGTAAGCCGGCGATCATACTCATTTCTGAGAGTGTAAGATCTTTAACATCTTTACCAAAATAAACCTGTGCAGCGGCACCAACACCATAGGCGCGTTGGCCTAAGTAAATGCGGTTCACATAGAGTTCTAAAATCTCATCTTTGGTAAGTAATTCTTCAATGTGATAGGAAATAAAGATCTCCTTCACTTTACGAATAATCGTTTTGTCGCGGGTTAAGAAGAAGTTACGTGCGACCTGCATGGTAATGGTACTCGCACCTTGCTTCTTCTCTCCTGTGGTTAGCATAACTAATGCTGCGCGAAGTACGCCAACAGGATCAATACCACCATGTTCGTAAAAACGCGCATCTTCAGTTGCAATAAATGCTTGAAGCAAGGGTTTTGGTACTTCGTCTAGCTTCAATGGAATGCGACGCTTCTCACCAAATTGTGAAATAAGTTTGCCGTCACTGCTGTAAATGCGTAAAGGTGTTTGAAGTTGCACATTTTTTAGTGTTGAAACATCCGGCAAATCCGGCAAAACATAAAAGTATGCTGCCACAATGGCGCCTACGCCTAAAAGGGCTAGACTGAATAGTGCTATAACAATACGTTTTAACCACTTCACCAAAATTTATCCTAATGTTCCGTTAAGTGCGACAGTATATAAGGCGTACACCTCTTGGTGAAGTAAAAACGTGAGAAGCCTAAAATAGCATTTGTAAAATCATGAAACATTCTATACAAGTAAGTATAACAACTTGATTTTGTGCTAATCTCTTTTACTGAAATATAAATAAAAAAGTGACAATGGATATGCTTTCAAATTTATGGAAGCGTCAGGCTCCGCAGATGGTCGGAATCGATATCGGTTCCCATGAAGTTAAGGCCATTTTGTTGAGTAAGACTGCTGATGGATACAAGATAGTGAGTCATGCGGCGGTACCTATTAAAAAAGGGGCCGTTAACGATCATGATATTCGTGATGCTGATGCCGTTGTCGAATGCCTTAGGCAAATAAAACGTAATTTACCTAAATCGGTTAAATATGCTGCGGTTTGTGTTTCAGGCTCTGCAGTCATGACTAAAGTCATTTACATGGACGCCTCGCTGAGCGAGGAGGAAATGGAAGCACAGATCGAAATCGAAGCCGATAACCTTATTCCGTATTCACTCGATGAAGTCAGCATAGATTTTGAAACCCTCAGTGTAAACAGTACAGATCCTACCAAAGTGGATGTGTTGCTGAGCGCATGCCGCACCGACAATATTGATGTCAGAGTCGATGCGCTCGATAGTGTAGAACTTGAGGCTAAAGTGGTTGATGTAGAAGGTTATGCTTTAGGTCGCGCAGCTGAATTAATTCTGGCGCAGCTACCCGAAGGAGCGAAACATAAGGCCGTTGCTATGGTCGATATTGGCGCCAATATGACGACTTTTTCTGTCGTTGAAGCGGGAGAGACGACTTTTATTCGTGAGCAGGCCTTCGGAGGTGAGCAATTTACTCAGTCAATATTATCCTTCTATGGCATGTCTTATGATCAAGCCGAAAAAGCAAAAATTGAAGGCGACCTACCACGAAATTATATGTTTGAAGTCCTATCACCTTTCCAAACTCAGCTATTACAACAAATAAAACGTACGCTGCAAATCTATTGTACTTCGAGTGGAAAAGATAAAGTTGACTACCTCGTATTATGTGGTGGGACCTCTAAATTAGAAGGTATGGCCAATTTACTGACGAATGAATTAGGGGTCCACACTATTATTGCCGACCCTTTTCAAGGGTGCCTGCATGCTGATGAGTCGGTTAAAAATTCGCTGCAACTTACAATCAACAAATATATGGTTGCTTGTGGCTTAGCATTGAGGAGTTACGGTCAATGGCGAACATAAACCTACTCCCTTGGCGAGAAGAGGCGAGAGAAAAACAAAAGCGCGATTATATTGGCATTTTAGCCGCGGTATTTCTAGCGTCGGTAATCTTGGTCTATGTGGCTGTATCTCTTTTGGACGTGATGACTGACGAGCAAAAAGCGCGTAATGCCTATTTGCAATCGGAAATTAGCCTGCTAGAAACACAAATTTCTGAGATTAAGAAGATTACCGAGCGTAAGAAGGATATTGAACGCCGCACCGAAATTATTTTGAATTTACAACAATCCCGTAATTTACCGACCCATGTGTTAGATGAGTTAGTGCGAATTGTGCCCCCAGGAATCTACCTTTCTAGCTTAGAGAAAAAGGGCAGCTTGTTACTGATTGAAGGACGCAGTGAATCAAATAATAACGTTGCCAATATGATGCGTAAGGTTAAGACCTCGGAGTGGCTAACCGATCCCAATATGCAGTCGATTGTGACTCAAAATGAAGAATTACGGCAATTACAGCGATTCAGTTTAAGAGTCACGATTAAAGGCGCGAATGTGGACGAGCCTGAGAAAATGACAAAAGGAGCGAGTAAATGAAACTCGATCTAAGTCAATTTAATGATATCGACTTTGAAAATATTGGTGGTTGGCCTAACCAAGTTAAAAGTTTTTTCGCGATCCTATTGGCACTGTGTGTTTTTGCAGCGGGTTATTTCTTAGTCGTTTCAGATTCGATTGACTCTTATACCGCAGAGCAAGATAGGGAATTTCAACTCAGAGATGATTTTAAGAATAAGTATCAACTCGCAGCAAATTTAAAACTTTATCGTGAGCAGTTAGCAACGATGGAAGTGCAATTTGCCGAGTTACTGAAGATGCTACCCTCTGAGAATGAAATGCCAGGCTTGCTAGATGATTTAACCTTTGTCGCCACCGATGCAGGACTTCGAATTAAGAGTTTAGATTGGGAGCCGGAAATTCAGCGGGATTTTTATATTGAATTCCCCATTAAAATGTCTGTTACAGGCGATTATCATCAGCTAGGTAATATGGTAAGTGGCGTAGCAAAACTGCCGCGTATTGTCAGTCTGCATGATTTTACGATTAAGCGCGACGATGCTGGTAACTTAGCCATGGATATTTTAGCTAAGACCTATCGCTTTAAAGAAGGGGCTGAATTACCACCTGAAAAGCCTGCTAAGAAGGGGAAGAAATAATGAAATTCTTACCTCTATTGGCGTTGAGTCTTTTTTTAATGGGTTGTGTTGGCGATCGCAGTGATTTAGAGCTATTTGTTACTACAACTAAAGCGCAACACGTTGCTCATATTCCACCTTTAAAAGAACCGCCAAAGTTTGAGCACTTTGCCTATCAGGCTGAGCTAATGCGCAGCCCATTTGTACCACCTTCACGTGAACTAACTGAAGAGGTTGTTGATACCAGCAAAGATTGTTTACAACCAGATTTAAAGCGTCGAAAAGGACGATTAGAAACTTATCCTTTAGATAATTTAAAAATGCGTGGCACCTTAAGTGAAGCAGATACGACTTGGGCACTAGTCGAAACAAATGATGGCAGTGTGTATCGGATGGGCGTTGGTGAGTATTTAGGTCTGTTTAATGGACGCATTTCTAAAGTTACTTCACAAAATGTCGAAGTAGTAGAATTAATTCCAGATGGTTCTGGTTGTTGGTCCGAAAGGACAAGCAATTTAGAACTTTCTGGAGAATAACGAGCGAAGGATGAGGGAATAATGAAATCTTCTGCCGCGATAAAAGTCCCGTTAATTTCTTCAGGCTTAATCAAGTCTGTTATAGGGATCGCACTGGTATTTGGAATTTTGCCATCGAGTTTTGCGGCAAATCGATTAATGGATGTTAAATACCATACCTTGGTTGATCATCAATTGGAGCTAGAACTGGTCTTTGAAGATGCGGTCGCTCCGCCTGCAATAGATTCAAATGCTTCGCCCGCCGAGCTAGTGTTGACCTTCGATAATAGTATCTCGGGTTTATCTAAGGATCGTTTACCTATTAATCAGGTTGGGGTTGCAGATATCACCACTGAGCAGCAAGACACTCACCTAAAAGTCATCTTAGGTATGTCCAAAGTGAAACCTTACCAAGGTTCAGTAATGGGCAATTCATATCGGCTCACGATTAACGATGAAGTGCCAGGGACTCAAGCCCAAGCTGAAAACCCCTTCGTTAATAGCATTAAAAATATTGATTTCCGTCGTAATGATAATGGTGGCGGTGAGTTATTGGTCTATCTCAATAATCGCTCGGTTGCGGCTAATGTAGCGCAAGTGGGCGCTAAGCTTGAGGTGAAGTTGTATAACACAGATATTAAGAGTGAACTTCTGTATGTTATGGATGTGAAAGACTTTTCCACGCCAGTAAAAAGTTTCGAGACCTTTAAAGAGGACTTAACTACGCGCATATTAATTGATATTGCGGGTAACTATGAATTCACTTATAAGCAAGAAGATAATCTCTTTAGACTTTCAATGAATAGAGTCGAGAGAGTCGCCGCCAAGAAAGATGTTAAAAAATACAATGGCCGTACCTTGTCGCTTAATTTCCAAAATATCCCTGTACGGACTGTGCTACAGATCATCGCCGACTATAACAATTTTAACTTAGTCACCAGTGATACTGTGGAAGGCAATATCACTTTAAGATTGGATGATGTGCCTTGGGATCAAGCTTTAGAATTAATTCTTCAAACCAAAGGATTAGATAAGCGTATCGAAGGTAATATCTTAATGGTGGCGCCGAGCGAAGAACTGGCAATTCGTGAAAGCCAAAACCTCAAAAACAAACAAGAGGTTAAAGAGTTAGCACCGCTCTATTCCGAGTATTTGCAAATTAACTACGCGAAAGCGGTCGATATTGCAGAGTTATTAAAAAGCACGGATTCGAGCTTACTTTCACCACGAGGTTCAGTCGCGGTCGATGAACGTACCAACACTGTACTGGTGAAAGATACGGCTGAAACGATTGAGAACATCCACCGCTTAGTTGAAGTGCTCGATATCCCTATCCGCCAAGTGTTGATCGAGTCACGTATGGTGACTGTAAAAGATGATGTCTCCGAAGACTTAGGTATTCGTTGGGGGATTACAGATCAACAGGGCAGTAAAGGTACTTCAGGAAGTTTAGAGGGAGCAAATAGTATCGCTAATGGCATTATTCCTGCTCTAGATAATCGTCTTAATGTCAATTTGCCTGCAGCAGCAGCTAATGCAACAAGTATTGCATTTAGCGTAGCTAAATTGGCTGATGGAACCATTCTAGATTTGGAATTAAGCGCGTTAGAGCAAGAAAACAAAGGTGAGATCATCGCCAGTCCTCGTATTACCACCTCTAACCAAAAGGCGGCTTATATTGAGCAAGGTGTCGAGATCCCTTATGTGCAGTCGACTTCGAGTGGTGCAACGTCAGTCACGTTTAAGAAGGCGGTGTTATCTCTACGGGTTACACCACAAATTACACCTGATAACCGAGTCATTTTAGATCTAGAAATTACTCAAGATTCTCAGGGTAAAACCGTTGATACTCCAACGGGTCCCGCTGTGGCCATCGATACTCAACGTATTGGTACCCAAGTGCTCGTTAATAACGGCGAAACCATAGTACTTGGTGGTATTTATCAGCAAAATCTCATTAGCCGTGTCAGTAAAGTGCCAATCCTAGGTGATATTCCCTTAGTTGGTTTCTTGTTTAGGAACACAACAGACAAAAATGAGCGTCAAGAGCTACTTATTTTCGTCACCCCGAAAATTGTCGGTGAGAAGATCTAAGCACTTGCTATGTATCGACTAAAGCCAGCAGTAATTGCTGGCTTTATTATTACTGGTATACAATTCTTTGCATAAATAGCGCACATGGCTTGCCATAGTAGACCTTAAGCTGAGATAATCCTCGGTCAAGTCTCATAAGAGCAAGGTAACATATAGGTCGGCTTGATGTTGAGTCGATATAGGCATACTTTTCAATAAGATTCAGACGTACAAGAAATGGCTGAAAAACGTAATATTTTTCTGGTAGGCCCTATGGGCGCAGGTAAAAGCACAATTGGTCGCCATCTGGCGCAAATGCTGCATTTAGAATTCCACGATTCAGATCAAGAGATTGAGCAACGCACAGGCGCTGATATTGCTTGGGTGTTTGACGTCGAAGGTGAAGAAGGCTTCCGTCGTCGTGAAGCTCAGGTTATTGCTGATTTGTCTGAGAAACAAGGTATTGTCCTTGCCACCGGTGGTGGTTCAGTACAAAGCAAAGATATCCGTAATCATCTGTCTGCTCGTGGCATTGTGGTTTATCTGGAAACCACTATCGACAAACAGGTCGCTCGTACTCAAAGAGACAAGCGACGCCCATTATTGCAAGTGGATGATCCTCGAGAAGTGTTGGAGAATCTTGCAGAGATCCGTAATCCATTGTACGAAGAAATTGCCGATGTGATTGTCAAAACTGATGATCAAAGCGCAAAGATTGTCGCCAATCAGATCATTGAGCAATTAGGTTTTTAGGCAGAATTTATGAAGCAAATTCAGGTTGATTTAGGTGTACGTAGTTATCCCATTTACATTGGCCAGAATTTGATGAGTGATGGCGAGACCTTGTCTCGCTACCTGCTTAAAAAACGTATTCTTATCGTCACCAATGAAACTGTCGCGCCTTTGTATCTAAAACAGATACAAGAGACGATGGCTTCGTTTGGTGAGGTAGAGAATGTTATCCTTCCCGATGGCGAACAATTCAAAGACTTAGCACATCTAGATACTATTTTTACTGCATTGCTGCAGCAAAACTATGGTCGAGATTCTGTGCTGGTGGCTTTGGGTGGCGGCGTAATTGGTGATATGACGGGCTTTGCCGCGGCATGTTATCAACGTGGGGTCGATTTTATTCAAATTCCGACAACCCTATTGTCGCAGGTGGATTCTTCCGTCGGCGGTAAAACGGCTGTTAACCATCCTCTTGGTAAAAACATGATTGGGGCCTTTTATCAGCCACAAATCGTGCTTATCGATACTTTATGTTTACATACGCTTCCAGCGCGCGAGTTTGCGGCGGGAATGGCGGAAGTCATCAAGTATGGCATCATGTGGGATGCTGATTTTTTTCAATGGCTTGAAGATAATGTAACGGCACTAAAAACCTTAGATGCCCAAGTATTGGTTTATGCTATCTCCCGTTGCTGTGAGATTAAAGCCGATGTTGTTAGCCAAGATGAAACTGAGCAAGGTGTTCGTGCTTTGTTGAATCTGGGTCATACCTTTGGTCACGCGATTGAAGCCGAAATGGGCTATGGTAATTGGCTACATGGTGAAGCAGTGTCAGCTGGCACAGTCCTTGCTGCTAAAACAGCTAAGGCACTGGGGCTTATTGATGAGTCAATAGTTTGTCGTATCATAGCGTTACTACAAGCTTTTGATCTTCCAGTGAGTGCGCCGGAATCTATGGATTTCGACAGTTTCATTCAACATATGCGACGCGATAAAAAAGTTTTAGGCGGTCAGATTCGACTGGTGCTCCCAACGGCAATAGGCCGCGCAGATGTGTTTAGTCAAGTCACAGAATCTACCCTTGAACAGGTTATTCGCTGCGCATAAAAACTGTGTGGTGGGCGAGTGACGTTTCAGGGTTCTGTCTTGCTTCCTTCTCAGGAAGCCCTCATACAAAGAATGCATCATGTTGCCAGTTATAGCGATCAGCTGCTGGTGCTTTCTGGTGTCAGCGGCTCAGGCAAAACCACCTTAGTGACCGGATTAGCGACTGATTTTGACGAATCCAATGCGGCATTTGTGATTTGTCCTATGCATGCTGATAACGCTGAGATACGGCGCAAAATTCTAGTCCAGTTAATTTCATCCCCGATTTTTGACGACGATATTCCCCTTGCCGATACCTTGTTGCGGCTTGCTAGTACCCAAACTAAACCCCTACATATTGTTATCGATGATGCGCATTTATTGCCTAAGGCATTATGGGCAGAGTGTATTATTCTCAATCAGATCCAGTGTGCGGGTAAAAATATCGCCGTCACGCTCACGGTTCCACCGGCATTTTTAGCCGACCTATTACCCCAATTGCCTGAGCCGTTACGGCGGCAGATATTGCCTATCAATATTGAGCCGTTAACCATGCCCGAGCGTGAGGCCTTGTATCAAACGTTACTGAGATACAGCGAGCAAAATCCTTTTACGCCAAGGGAAATTGTACGTAGTCAGCTTGAGAAGCAAACGGGTACGCCGCAGGAAGTGGTCAATCTGTTAGATAAAGCCTTGCATAGCACGCCAGAGAAAACATCTTCTTGGATGAAGTATAAAGCCGTGATGGTGACAGCTGTGAGCATGTTGTTAGCGCTAGGTATTTGGCTTGGTGTTACTAAACCATTTTCTGAAGAGCAAGCTCCAGAGGTCGTGACTTATCCATCGATAGATTCACCCGCTTTCTTGTCCTACGGGCAAAAAGTTTTAGCGCCCTATTTTATGCTGCGCGCTGAGCAACTAAAGCTCGCTGCGGAGACTGCGAAAGTGATTGAAATCGAGACGGCAGAAGCCAAAACTGAACAAGCCGTTGATCCTTTAAGTGAATTCCACGGTGAAGCGCCACATCCTGTGCCTGACGATGCCGCTTTGATGAGTGTGGGTGAGGAGAGTAGCAAGTCTTTTGGTGAGGCTCTGCCGCCTGAAGAGACCAAATCACAAGCCAAAGTAGCAGAGATTCAACCTGTAACGGCTGCGACTGCAAAGGTTGAAAAGCCGATAACTAAAGTATTCTTTGATACGAAAAAGCCGCTCAAGGGTTACACAATACAGATTGCCAGTGTTGCTCAATTGGATACCCTGCGTTCAACACTAAAGAGTATCGAGCATGTCGAGGGTGTTCGCGTTGCACGACATAAGCAACGCTGGGTTGTCCTTGTTGGCAGCTACAGCAATAGCAAGTCAGCTTCGAATGCCGCCGCACAATTGGTTAAAGAGTATCATCTCGATCAACCTTGGGTTCGCAAATGGGCCGATTTGAAAGATTATCAACTAGAAGAAAGTCTGCCAAATCGTGAAATTTCAGAATAAACATAGTACAATCATGGCCTTTATTTTTGTCGGCATTCATCAAGTTAAATGATAAAAAAACACAGAGCCTTCCTTAAGTGGGCTGGCGGTAAATTTAAATTGGTGGATGAATTGGCCAGTTATTTACCTACTGGAGACCGTTTGGTCGAGCCATTCGTGGGTGCAGGATCCGTTTTCTTAAATACGGATTATCCTAGCTATCTGCTCTGTGACATTAATCAGGATTTGATCGAGCTATACCAGATTGTGAAGCATCAACCAGAAGCTTACATTGCCGCAGCTAAGGCGTTGTTTGTTGATGAGATGAATCAAAAAGATGCTTACTATAAGGTGCGGACCGACTTTAATAAATGCCGTGACCCTTTCCAGCGTTCCGTGTATTTCCTCTATCTAAACCGTCATGGTTTTAATGGTTTATGTCGTTATAACCGTAAGGGTGGTTTCAATGTGCCTTTTGGTTCCTATAAAAAGCCGTATTTCCCCGAAAAGGAAATCTGGGCCTTTTCTGAAAAAGCGCAACGTGCCGAGTTTAAATGCATAGGCTATGAAAAAGCCTTCGAGCAGACACGTAGCGGCGATGTGGTTTATTGCGATCCACCTTATGCGCCATTGTCGACTACATCCAGTTTTACGACATATGTTGGTGCGGGTTTTAGTCTAGACGATCAAGCACTGCTGGCCCGTCATTCTCGCCATACAGCACTGGAGCGTGGCATTCCGGTATTGATCAGTAATCATGATATTCCATTGACTCGCGAGTTATACCGCGGTGCTCACTTAGCGACAATCCAAGTGCAACGTAACATTAGCCAAAATGGTAGTGGTCGTAACAAAGTGGATGAGTTGATGGCGTTATATGATGAAAATTACGATCCAAAGAATGACTAGGTTCGACATAACCTACGTTCAGCTAAGCACTTGTCCTACGAGAAACATCAGACTTGCCACTAAGACGACTGCCAATACGATTCCCATAGCTATGTAAGGTAACGGTGAACCCGTTTGGAAGTCTTTTTTACGATTTTCGTCAGTCTGTACCCCGAAAAAGGCGGCGACGGTACTGTGGAATACTTGCCAGATACGGCTAAGCATTAATAGGCAAGATGAGAAGTAGTGGGCTTGAGGTCATCCATAGGTTTATCTTGATGGCCGTGTAATAGCTCAAGCAGATCGACAAAGTGGAACTGACTCGAACGGTTTTTTCCTGTGAGCCACGTTTTCCAACTTAGGGTTTGTGCTTGATCGGCGCAACGATTATTAGGATGACTACTAGGCAGAGCATTATTGTAACGGGTGTCACTGCTACAAGCGCATGAAGCTGTTTCGGTATTTTCCGTAAGTTTTTCAACGCCAAAAGCTAACGTGGCCACGACAACAGCAGTGAATGCCAACATCATAGATGACTTAAATGTCACTGACTTAACATAGTGTGAAAACAAACTAAACCGCCCCTTCATAACGCTTCCTTTGAAATGAACCAGCATTGCGCCTCGAGTATAACAAACTCGCCTAGTTTATGAACAAAAAATTATCAATTGCCGCAAAATGCTCGAAAATATTAGCTTATTTTACCGAATCCAAGCCCCAATTGACTGCGATAGTTACAGAATGTGCTGCTTTGCTGACACGGGCATCGTGTATCAATTGCCAGAAATGTGGCTTTAGCTATAGAGGCTTAGCTTGGCTCAGGGTAAAATAAGGCACTTTTTATCCAAATAGCAGCGAGTGTTTTATGCGTCCATTCTTGATTGCTCCATCGATTTTATCTGCCGATTTTGCCCGTTTGGGTGATGATGTAAAAGCCGTGTTAGATGCGGGGACCGACGTAGTGCATTTTGATGTGATGGATAATCACTATGTTCCTAACTTAACAATTGGCCCCATGGTGTGCCAAGCGCTGCGTAACTACGGTATTACCGCCGATATTGATGTGCATTTGATGGTTAAGCCAGTTGACCGTATCGTGCCTGATTTTGCTAAGGCGGGCGCATCTATTATTACTTTCCATCCAGAAGCCTCAGAGCACGTCGATCGTACACTTCAGTTGATCAAAGAATGTGGCTGTAAAGCGGGTCTCGTGTTTAACCCTGCCACACCACTGCATTATCTCGACCATGTGATGGATAAGCTAGATGTGATTCTGTTGATGTCGGTCAACCCTGGTTTTGGCGGGCAATCTTTTATTCCATCGACCTTAGATAAGCTGCGTCAAGTGCGTGCGCGTATCGATGCCAGTGGGTTCGATATTCGCTTAGAAGTGGATGGCGGCGTTAAGGTCGACAATATTGCTGAAATCGCTGCCGCCGGTGCCGACATGTTTGTTGCGGGCTCTGCCATTTTCGGCAAGTCAGATTACAAAGCTGTTGTTGATGAGATGCGTGCCGAACTTGCTAAAGTTGGGGCATAGGCATGTGGGATAAGATTAAAGCGATAGCGTTTGATCTTGATGGCACGCTGATCGACAGTGTGCCGGACCTAGCCGTTGCCACGCAGCAAGCCTTAGCCGAGTTAGGTTTGAAGAGCTGCTCTGAGGCGCAAGTGCGTACTTGGGTCGGTAACGGTGCCGAAATGTTAATGCGCCGCGCCATGACTCATGCCTTGGGAGCGGATGTGGAGCAAACCGCGCTGGATGCGGCCATGCCGATTTTTATGCATCACTATCAAGAGAATCTTGAAAAACACAGTGCGCTGTATAGTGACGTGCATCAAGTACTGCAAACCTTGTTCGATGCAGGTTTTAAGCTCGCCGTTGTCACCAATAAACCCTATCGTTTTACCTTGCCATTACTCAATGCCTTTGGGATTAATGACTTTTTCAGCTTAGTGTTAGGTGGCGATACCCTAGCTAAGATGAAGCCCGATCCTTTGCCGCTGCAGCACTTATTGCATGAGTGGCAATTGGATAAAGAGGCGTTATTGATGGTCGGTGACTCTAAAAACGACATTTTAGCGGCGAAAGCGGCTGGTATAGCGTCAATCGGCTTGACCTACGGCTACAACTACGGTGAAGATATTGGGCTCAGTGGCCCAGATGCCGTATGTGAGCAATTTAGTGAGATTTTGAACTGGGTAAAACCTCTCAAGTAATAGGTGTTTACCCGTTCTTTAGTCGATTTTTTATAGTCTTTTTAATATAGATAGTGGAGCAATGACGTAATGACCAAACCCATAGTACTCAGCGGTGCACAGCCGTCCGGCGAATTAACCATAGGTAACTACATGGGTGCATTGCGTCAATGGGTTGCGATGCAAGATAGCCACGACTGCCTCTATTGTGTGGTCGACTTGCATGCCATTACCGTGCGTCAAGATCCTAAAGCGTTGCGTGAAGCTTGTTTAGACACTTTAGCCCTGTATTTGGCCTGTGGCGTCGATCCTAAAAAGAGCACAGTGTTTATCCAGTCACAGGTGCCACAACATACGCAATTAGGTTGGGCACTAAACTGCTACACCCAAATGGGCGAGTTGAGCCGCATGACGCAGTTTAAAGATAAGTCACAAAAGCATGCTAACAACATCAACGTGGGTCTGTTTGGTTACCCTGTGCTGATGGCGGCGGATATTTTGATTTATCAAGCGAACGAAATCCCAGTTGGTCAAGATCAGAAGCAACATCTTGAGTTAACGCGTGATATCGCGACTCGCTTCAATAATGCTTACGGCGATACTTTCACTATTCCTGAGCCGTTTATTCCTGAGCATGGCGCGAAAGTCATGTCGCTGCAGGAGCCGCTGAAGAAGATGTCTAAGTCAGACGAGAACCGTAACAACGTCATCGGCCTGCTAGAAGATCCAAAAGCCGTGCTGAAGAAGCTGAAAAAAGCCATGACAGACAGTGATGAGCCGCCTGTCGTGCGTTTCGACATGGAAAATAAACCAGGCGTTTCTAACCTACTGAGTCTCATGTCGGGTGTGACGGGGCAAAGCATTGCAAGCCTAGAAGCCGAATTTGAAGGCAAGATGTATGGCCATTTGAAAGGTGCAGCAGGTGAAGCGGTTGTGAGCATGTTAGAACCGCTGCAAGAGCGCTACCGCGCCATTCGTGCCGATCGTGCATACTTAGACCAAGTGATGAAAGCTGGCGCCCAGAGTGCGCAGGCGCGCGCCGAAGTGACATTGAAAAAAGTGTACGAGAAGATTGGTTTGTTAGTGTAATCAACCGATAGCGATAAATTAAGCCGACGTCAGCGTCGGCTTTTTTGTGTCAGTATGCTCACCTTAGGCCTGTGATTTTAGCCAAGAGGAGAAGGCGGCAATCGCAGGTTCTGATAAACGGCGTTGCTTACAAAAGAAAGTAAATTCAAATCCAGTATGCACATCGGGAAGATTCAAGGCGACCAAACGCCCCGTGGTGATATCACCTGCCACCATAAAGTCCGGCGCTAGGGCTAAGCCTTGGCCTGCAATCGCCGCCTCAATCGCCATCACAATATGACTAAATACATGCTGTTGTTCGTTATCGAGTGGGATTTGGTGCGCCGATGACCACTTGTGCCAGTCGAGTCCGAGTGGGCCTTCATCGACAACCAGCAGGGCTTGTTGCTGGAAATTATTCAGGCTTATGTCGCGCCATTTAAGGTAGAAATTTGGGCTGCACACTGGGATTAGCCGTTCTTTGTGTAGTAACTGTTGCCAATAGCCGCGTTGATTCAGTTTTCCTGCGATAAAGATATCTGCCGTGCTAGTGCTGAGATCAGGATCTTGGGTGATCATCTCAAGGCGGATTTTTACGCTCGGATATTGGCGGCGAAAATCGGCGAGTCTGGGGATCAACCATTTCACCGAGAAGGAACTGTAAACTGCTAAGCACAGCTGCTGATTGGGCGTGTCGCGCACCTTCAAATTAAGATCACTTAACTCGTTGAATATCCGCTCTAACTCTAGAAATAGTCCGTGTCCCTTCGGGGTTAACTGCAGTTTACGCCCCTGGCGGTCAAACAGTTGCTCGCCAAAATACTCTTCTAATACTCGTACTTGGTGAGAAACCGCACTTTGGGTGATGCACAGTTCATCGGCTGCCTTAGAAAAATGCTGCTGTCGGGCGGCGGCCTCAAACACTTGCAGAGCGCGTAATGGTGGTAGCTTTCTCATTATTTTCAATATCTAAAGGCTTTAGTATGAATTTAATTCATCTAGCATGAGAAAGCATCATTTCAGCTTAAGTTTTGGGAGGATTATCATGCCGCCATTGAGATTTATGGATGTTAAAAAATGCAACGCCCAGTTGTTATCGGTTTGATTTTATTGATAGTAGGTAATCTATTTAGTGCCTTCTATGATGTGTCGATCAAGTGGTTACCGGACGATGCGAATGCCTCGACTTTCCTTCTTGTCAGGCAAATCTCCTCAGTCTTTATGTTGTTGCCAGTGTGGTTGTATTCACAGCGGCCGATGACGACACATATTTCAGTTCACCTTTGGCGTGCCAACATAGGCTCAGTTGGCGCGCTTTTTTTAATTATTGGCTTGATGGCATTGCCACTCGCGACGGTTAGCTCATTGTTTTACTCGGCACCTTTGATGATCATCTTGATGGGGTATTTTTTCCTGAGAGAGAGGATCACTGCTGCCCAGACCATCTGCACAGGCTTAGGTTTTGTCGGTATTTTGATTATCCTGCGGCCGAGTGAAATGAACTGGTATGGCATTGCTGTGCTATTTTCGGCTTTTACCTTTGCGGTGAATCAGTTAGCGCTGAAAAAAGTGCCTAATGCTGAGCATCCCGTGTTAACGCTGATGTTGTATAACTTGCTGGGTATTCCAGCGACGTTAGTGATTGCGGCGTTTCAGGGCATCGAAGGTTTGAGTTGGGATCTGGTGGGCGTGGCATTGCTGAGCAACGCATTTTTACTTGTGTATCATTGGTTTTGCGTGCTGGCCTACCGTAAAGCACAGGCAAGCGATATCGCGATTGCGGAATACACTGGCTTGTTATTTATTGTCTTTTTAGGCTGGTTGTTATTCGATGAGTGGTTGGATAACTTAAGCTGGCTCGGTGCCGCTTTGATTGTGTTGCCTTCGTTGTTTTTACCTTGGCTAGGGTCGTTGTTATCAAAATCGACACCTAAGATAGCGGATACGCTAGCGGAGAAATAATGGTGAGCGTTTAAGCCTAAGTGTACGAGTTGACTCGCGACTTAGGCTTCACTGCCCAAATACTCACATTTCAACATACTTGAATTGTAAAGTTACTCTGTATATTCAAATACTTTCACCACTTTACGCACGCCTGCTGTATTGCGGGCGATATCGACAGCTAAATCTGCTTGCGAGCGATGGATAACACCAAGTAAGAATACTTCACCATTTTCAGTGATGACTTTAATGCGAGTCACATCTAAATCTTTCTCGTTTAACATGCGGCCCTTCACTTTGGTGGTGACCCAAGTGTCGTTGCTGCGTGTAGTGAAAGAAGTCGGGTTGCCAATGCGGATCTGATTGTGGATCTTGCCGCCTAGCTTAAGGTCTTGCACAACCTTGATGGCTTTATCCCTTAACATGGAGTTAGGGGCTTGGCCTATCATAAGCACATTGCCATTGACGGACACGCCAGTGATATTGGTTTGTTTTTTAAGATCTTCTTGCTCTAGCAGTGCGCTAGTTATCCTAAAATCCGTATTAGTATCATCAATCTGTGTCTTAACAGTGCGCTCATCATTGGCCATCATGGCGCCACTCACTGCGCCCACCATAACGGCACCGGCGCAGCCTTGTAGCAGCAAGCAAACCATTAACAGTGGGGCAGCGTGTCTCATTGCTGCTCGTCCTGCGGGAAGAGTGTGCGGTCAATGTTGTCACACAGGCAGTGGATTACCAGTAAGTGCACTTCTTGAATTCGTGCGGTGACGTTAGAAGGCACGCGGATTTCTACGTCGCCCACGCTCAGCAGGCCAGCCATAGCGCCGCCATCTTTACCCGTTAGGGCAACGATAGTCATGTCGCGGCTTAATGCGGCTTCCATGGCTTTGATTACGTTACCTGAATTACCGCTGGTGGAGATTGCCAGCAGAATGTCGCCCGGTTGGCCTAAGGCAAAAATTTGTTTTGAGAAAATCTCATCATAGCTATAGTCGTTGGCGATAGCTGTGATGGTTGAAGTGTCAGTAGACAGGGCGATGGCCGGTAAGGGTGGACGCTCAATCTCGTAGCGGTTTAGCAATTCAGCTGAGAAATGTTGTGCATCGCCAGCGCTGCCGCCGTTACCGCAAGCAAGGATTTTATTGCCACCCAAAAGACAGTGCACCATCATCTCGGCCGCTTTGGCGATGGATTCTGGCAGTGCTTCGGCTGCATCGATTTTTGTCTGGATAGATTCAGTAAAGCTGTCTTTAATGCGTTCTAACATGGATAAATCCTTTCAGGATAAAGTGTTGCTATCATGCCATATTTCCACAAGCGTGTTGAGGCACAGACGTTAAAAATAATTTGTGGCGCTACTCTCGCACTATCGGCGCTTAAAAGGCATCGACGAGCCAATGAATTTGATCGGCTTCCATGGCGATGACATCGAAACGACAGGGCACATCGAGCCGATTGAGTTGCAAATAATGGTTGGCCGCTTTGCGAATCCGCGTTATTTGCGCCGCGCTTAAAGCCTGCAATGCGCCGCCATATTGGGTTGCCGAGCGATATTTTACTTCAACAAATACCCAATGGCTTTTATGGCGCATGATTAAATCAATTTCCCCAAACGGATAGCGGACATTACGTTCGACAAAAGTTAACCCTTGCTGTTCAAGGTAACGTTGTGCGTGCGCTTCTGCCTGTTGTCCGAGTGTCATAGCTGGCGGAAGCTGCCTCTTTGATAACGTCCCCAGCTTAATTGGCGGTTTACTATGCCATCTGGGTTAACCGATAAAGCGCCGCTGCGGCCATTGAATTGGTAGCCCGTAAATGAGCGCATTTGTGCTAAACGGCCGATCAAGTCCATTGCATCATAACCCATAACAAACAAACGTTTCTGACTGTTATTCCAGCCCGAAAATAATGTGTTAACCATAAGGTTTTCTTCGCCGTTTTGCATCAGCCAAGGTGCATCACTTAAGGTGAGGTTATTTAAATCCTGCGCCGTTTGTGTGCTTTCGTTCTCAACTCGGCTGCGGCTTGAGGTATACAAGGGCACAGGTTGAGTGAACACGCTGAAGTTAACATCGATAAAGGCCTTGAGCAGAGTCAGATCCTGCGGCGTTGAAATCATATAAATGGCATCAATATCTTGGCGTGAGCGGAAGTCAGCCTGCACAGAGTTACCCAGCAGTTCCTTGATGCGTGCGATACGGGCTTGGCTATCACGAACGCCAAGGGCATCTTGCACTGTGGTTTTCATTTTGTCGCCGCCATCGTAGTAATAGACTTCGACGACGTTATCGCTCTTCTTTTTCCACGCTTGAATAAAGCTCTCGGCCATACGTTTGCCAAGGGCATCATTGCTGGCGAGCAGCAATGGCATAGTGACGCCATCTTGATATAAATGCTCGGCGGCATCGGCTGCTTCTTGGGCTGGCGATAGCGCAAAGTAGAATTTGTTTGGATCGGGGGTGAACTTATCAACTTGATTCAAAAAGAGTTGTGGTACAGGCAACGCAGGAGCCGCTGCAACCGTATTGGCCGTTTTGTCTGGGTTGGCAGCATTGGCCACCGCATTAGTGGCGGCAGTATTTGCCGCATTCATCACTTGTAGTTGTTCGATTTCAGTCGGCAGTAATGGGCCAATAATAAACTCGGCTCCCGCCATCAGCGCCTGTTGATAGGCACTCGCCGCATCGTTGGCCGTATCGTAAAAATTCACTGCGACTTTATCGTTTTGCTTCGCCATATAGCTGGCTAATATGCCTTGGCGAATCGCATTGGCGGCGTTCGCTCTTGGGCCTGTCAGCGGCAACAGCACGGCAATGTTTTTCGGTGTAAAAGGCTTAGCGTTGAGGGCTCTGTCTAAATCGGCAGGCAACTTTGCCGCAGCTGGGTGATAAGGGTTCTGCTTTTGCCATTCACCTAAGTAGCGCACTAACTGGGTGGGATCGACGGCATAATGCTTAGCGATATAAGCCAGTTGTAACCAGCCTGCAAACACTGGACTTTTAGCATCTTGGGTAAACGTCTTTATAGTTTGTTCGTGCATCGGCTGCAGCACTTGCCAAATGGTGTTATTCACTTCGTTGGCTTGGGCGGGTGGCAAGTAAGTTGTCAGTAAACTCAACTCGCGTACTTGTTCAATTGGCTGTTTATTCAATTGATATAAATGCGCCTTGAACTGGTGATAGGCCGTCATCTGCCAGCTTGGCAGGCTCCAATTACTTGGATAATTTAAGGTTTTAAGGGCATCACTGTAGGTGGACGTGTGTTCAAGCACTCGTGCAGTTAAGTATTTATGTTCGGCCAGTAATGTTGGGCTCTGAGTTAAGCTCGGCAGTATCGATTTGAGTAGCTTCTGCGCCGCGGCATAGTCATTGGCATTAATATAGGCATGGGCTGCTAGCAGCAGATTAGTATCGCGCTGCTGCGGATCTTTACTATTGGCCGCTTGCGCCAAATAGACATTTGCCGTCAAAGGTGCGGATGCTAATGAGGTAGCCAATGTGGCGGTTGTTCCAGTGGAATTGGGCGATGAAACACCACAACCCGCCAAGATTACCGATAAAATGGCCACGGAAACGAACTTAGTTGTATTCAGGCTTTTTAACACTGGGCTTCACTCTGGTAAGATGCGGCCTCTAGTTTAACCTTCTCTCGCGCTTGACGAAAGTCTTGGCACTGTCATTACAGAGGTATATATGGACCAAAGCGTCGCACTCTACATAGTTCCTACTCCCATAGGTAATTTGGGCGATATGAGCTCGCGGGCAATAGAGGTGCTGAATCAGGTTTCATTGATCGCCTGTGAAGACACTCGCCACAGCGGTAAGTTGTTGAGCCACTTCGGCATTACCACTAAAACTACGGCCTTGCATGACCACAACGAGCGTGCGCGTGCCCAGTGGATTGTGGATCAGCTTGCAGCGGGTCAGTCGATAGCATTAATTTCCGATGCGGGTACGCCGTTGATTTCTGATCCTGGTTACCACTTAGTCTCACATGTGCGCCAATCTGGGTTTAATGTGATCCCTTTGCCGGGCCCTTGCGCGGCGATTACGGCCTTAAGCGCCTCTGGTTTGCCATCGGACCGTTTTACTTTTGAAGGATTTCTGCCCTCAAAAGAAAAAGCCCGCGCCGATAAGTTATTGGCACTGAAAGAAGATCCGCGCACGCTGATTTTTTATGAATCACCGCACCGCATCGAGCATAGCTTAACGACTATGGTCGAAGTGCTGGGCGGCGATCGCCATGTAGTGATGGCACGCGAAGTGACCAAAACCTTCGAAACCTTTTTATCTGGCCCCGTCTCAGAAGTGCTCGCTAAAGTAAGCACTGACCTAAATCAGCAGAAGGGCGAAATCGTTCTTATGGTGCATGGCTACCATTTGAGTGATGACGAAGCGATTCCCACAGTCGCCATCAACACGCTCAAACTCTTATGTGAAGAATTGCCATTGAAGAAAGCCGCTGCAATTGCCGCGCAAATTCATGGACTTAAAAAGAATGCCTTGTATAAATACGGCCTAGAGTCTGATTTATAAGCGCTAAAACGGCCGCGAGCGGATTATCTGTGGTACATCAGGGTGGCTTAGGCTATAATCCGCGCCGAGTTGGCCAGACAGTCGCCGCGTTCGCAAGAACGGGGAGGAAAGTCCGGGCTCCAAAGAGCGGGGTGCCAGGTAACGCCTGGGCGGTGTGAACCGACGACAAGTGCAACAGAGAGTAGACCGCCTGCCTGATTTATCAGGTCGGTAAGGGTGAAAGGGTGCGGTAAGAGCGCACCGTGCGGCTAGCAATAGTTCGTAGCAAGGTAAACTCCACCCGGAGCAAGACCAAATAGGGTTCCGTATGGCGTGGCTCGCGTTGGAACCGGGTAGGTCGCTTGAGCCTGTGAGCGATTGCAGGCCTAGATGAATGACTGTCCAAGACAGGACCCGGCTTATCGGCCAACTCACCTCATTCAATAGAAAGCCCGTTTGTCGTAATGACAAACGGGCTTTTTGTTTTTTTTAACTGTTGTAGTTTTAAGTGACCGTTACTTTTTAAATTATTAAAAATCAAAGTATTGAATTCCCCGTTCGTATCCAATCTATATCCTATTTAGTTGTCTGTTCTGTCGCTCTCTTTATCATCCTTCGCTGCAGGTAAAAATTACCCTATGTAGGTAACATCTACCGTTAACTGAGGGCAAGGATATAAATGATTTAAATCTAAGCTTTTGTTTTTATTTGCTTATATCAATTGGCTTAGCCATTGCATTGGTTTATATGCAAAGTGCAGCATTTTGTTGCATTGCACTCAGTTCATCAAGGAGTCTGCTAATGGCCAGTTCAAAAAGTGTATCAGAACAAACTAACAGTAAAGATAGCGGCGCGTTAAATTCGCCAACCACAGCGAAAGCCAGCGAAGTGACGCATCATGCAGTTGACGCTGTAGCAGAGAAAGCCGCTGTTGCAGAGGATACTTTGCGTAAAACCGCTGCCAGCTCGCAGGAAACACTGGCGCACAAGCAAGAGGAAATCAAACAGCAGCTGCAAAGCTCTTACAGTAAAACCCGTGAGCTGGCAGCGCAAAATCCGCTGGCCACAGCCGGGATAGCGTTTGCAGCTGGTGTAGTGTTGACGGCCTTGTTACGCCGTCGCTAAGGTGAGGTTATGCAAAACCGTGCACAGTCAGAGGCGCCAGAGCAAAGACCTGTCCAACATGCTGAATCCACTGGGCAGCCCGCATCCGCTGCCCAGAATAAAGTGGTTGATCAGGCCATTGAGCAATTGGCTGAGATAGCGGCACTGAGCAGCTCGGTGAAGCAAGCCTATATCAGTCAGTTAAATTTGGCAGGGAAAATCGCAACGGCAGAATGGCAGCTAACGGGTCGTAGCTTGATTATTGCTGCGGCTTTGGTTGTCTGTTTTGGGACGGGTATTACCCTATTCTGGGGCAGTATCTTGTTGTTGCTGGGCTATTTGCTGTTTCAACTGAGCGGCTCGTTGTTGATTACCGCGAGCGCGTTAGTGGTATTGCAGTTTGTGTTATTGATTTGGTGTTGGCGTAGCCTGAGCTATGTACTGTCGCAAGCGGGTTTCTCAAAGACTTGGCAGCAGTTACGGCTGTTGTTTTCTACTCAACACTCAGCCAACAAACAACAGGAAGATCAACAATGCTAGTGCAACAGTTACTGAAAAAACAGCAATTGAAGCTCACTGTGCTCACCGAACAAGGTCAGCTGCAGCATGAGTTATTGCAGGTGAGGAAACAACAACTAGCGCAAAGCGGTCGTGCTTTTATTGGGTCGACACCTGGCTTAATCGTCAGTTTTAGCCTTGGCTGTCTGTTTCAAATGCGCCACAACAGCACTGTAAAACTACTCCGTAGCACCTTTGGCTTGCGTTGGATTACCAAACTCATCGCTTGAGAATGATGTAAATGCTGTGATTTTTACCTTAATGATTTCCATTGGTGTGGGTTTCGCTGCTATTAGTTGTCGTCAATGCTGCTACAATTATGCCTCGAGTCAGTAAGTGTAAGTATTTTGCTTGTTGTGTAGGACAAGGTGTGGGACTGGCGATAAGTTGTTGAATTTGGCTTAAATAAAGAGCTGCTATGCTATGGGCTAATGTGTAGCTTGGAATAATAAATTCGTCAGTGTTGAAGGTGTTGATCAATTTATTTTCGATATGTTGCACAAGTTTAGTTTGTAATTGTTTAGTTGCTGCATCGAGGTCGCTACCTAATCTAAATGACATGGAACGGCGAAACATGCTGTTTCGGCTAAAAGTAATAAGCAGTTTTTCCAATGAGGGTGGTGTGTTAGTTGAAAGCCAGTCTTCGGTTGACTGTAGATCTTCAAAGATATTTTCAAAAATATTTTGATGTAGTGCAATAAGAATATCCAGCTTGCGTTTGAAGTAGCGATAAAACGTCGTGCGCCCGACATCGGCTTTGTGCGCAATATCTGCCACTGCAATATCACGATAATCTTGCTGTTTAAGCATTTCCTTGAAAACGTGGAGAACCTTGAGCATCGCTCGCGGGCTTTGTTCTATGCGCATGTGGGGCTTGGTGTGCATACTGGATTTTGCTCCAAATTCAATTCAGGCTTTTGATTATACATTAGCCTCAATGGCTCTTGTGTTGTGATTTTTGCTTAAGTGGAACAGATAGGCTCAGGTGTACCATTTGAAACATTCGGGCGAGTTTGTGCCTGATGGTTGGGAATAATGGGCTTTATAGTGACGGTCATAGGGTTAACTGCAACGACAGTGTTACCTGAAATTGTCACTACCGATGGAGAATCTGTGATGAGTGAAAATATTGAAGCGGCTCAAAGTGATCAAACAAATCATCCAATAAAGCACAAATTAAGAGTAGGTATTTTCCTTTATCCCGGCATGACGATGCTCGATGCCTATGGTCCACTACAGTTTTTAGCCTTTGTGCCATCATTTGAAACCTTCACTTTTGCGAAAACCAGCACACTATTACCCTGTGATGCGGGCGTTAACTTACAGCCTAATTACGATTTCGATAATTGTCCGCCGATAGATATCCTTTTAGTGCCTGGGAGCGCAAATCCTTTGACGCAAATACAGGATGAGAAAGTCATTTCTTTCTTAAAACGCAAGGGGGAGCAAGCGCAATACATTACATCTGTATGCACTGGTGCCTTGATTCTTGCGGCAACAGGTTTACTTAATGGTTATCGCACGACCACTCACTGGGCTTATGCTTCAGTGTTGGCACAATATCCTCAAATTACCTTTGAAAATAAACGTATTGTGATTGACCGTAATCGGATCAGTGGCGGCGGTATTACTGCAGGGCTCGATTTTGCTTTGGCACTCATTGCTAATATAGAGGGTGAACAACAGGCTAAAACACTGCAGTTATTGTTTGAATATGATCCTAAACCTCCCTTTAATTGCGGTTCTCCCATATTGGCAGACGCTTCTCTGGTTCAGAGGGTTGAGCAGGAGGTCAGGCAGATAGCGTCAGGATTATTTTAGGCCACAAGGCGTCAAGGATTGTCTTAAAAAGTACATAGTTCATACGATTATTATGTACCTTAGGTTTAAAAACTGCTTTTTACTAGGAATCGCCATTCCCAGCTGTTGACTGACTCGCCGCCCGTATAAGGGAGTGAAAAATCGATATGGGCGACGTTGCCGTAACTGGAGCGAGAGGAATAAATCCGCGCACCTATGCCTATGCTCCCCAGTGGACCGCTGACTTCGTTATTCTCGGCTAGTTGGCCGCCGGAAGCTTGGCCCAGATCGGCAAACACTGCCCAACCTAATTCAGCCAGTTGGTATAAGTTGATATTGGGGTAGTTGCGTATCTCGGCGGTCAGTAACCACTGATTGTCCCCTTGTTGGTATTCGTTGGGATAGCCGCGTACGCCAGTTTCATCTCCCAGCCCTTTGCTCAGATCCAGATAAGTGTTCTTTGAAAGGCTAGCCCAAGCTTTGCCGTAGGCTGTCCACTTAGGATTGATTTGATAGAAGTATTCGGCTTGGATATCGACCTTGTAAGTGTCTTTTTGGGTTGTGCCGATTGTGCTAGTGCCGCCCATTTCTAACAGCCACAGTTGATCGTTAAACTTATAGCCGCCAGTACTTTGCCAATTGACGTGGTAGCCGACAGGATTGTTATCTCCTATGTCGTTGGTTTCTATGCCGAGTTGCACATAGTGATGCCAGCCTAAGTTAAAGTCTTCGTTGTTAGATATCAGGTGAACGTTATTCAGTACGTGGAAATCATCTTGGATAAACTCGTATGCGACCCAAGGGTACATAAAGTCCCTGTCTTGAGGCAGCATCGAATTGGGGTAGAGATCTGAATTGGCAAACTCATGTTTGTCTTGGGTAACACCGGTAATAAAGCGAGAAAGATGCTCACTGTTTTTATTGATTAACCAACCGTATTTTAGATTGAGGTAGTCGACTGTGTGTTCGAATTCATTTATATCTTGCCCATTTTGTCGAATCGTATCGATACGGTTATCGTCTAAAAACTCAGCCGAATACATGATATTGGTATCGAGTGAATAGAAGGGCTTACTGACATAAACGTGTTTAGCTTGGCCGTCGCTATTGTCGTAAAACTCGGCAGCAACTGTGCCGTGTTCGATAATGCTCAGCGGAGCTTCGAACGCAAATTTATAGCCATTGCGGGACTCGTTGGACTGGTACTTGAGTCGAGTGCGAATACCTGTTCCGAGTAAGTTATCTTCTTTAACGCCGAAGGAATAGCGAGTGTCGCCACCTGAACTACTCAGGCTCGCAGTCGGTAATAATGACCAGTTATCCCAGGTTTCGACGACAACGGATTCAACCGTGGGATCGGTATCGGCGAGGGGATCTTTTTCGGCAACATAAATTTTGGCGTCGCGGATATAGGGCACGGCCCGTAATAGCCGTTGCGATTCATCGAGATCTTTCTGGGTGACAGTATCATTTTCGCCGAAGGTCAGTTTATCGAGCACCACGTATTCTTTAGTGTTGATATGCAGGGCGTTCGCCCAGCGGTGGATGAAAAAAGCATCGGGATCGGATTCATCAAAAATAGGATTGTTAACTACGACAATCTTGCTGACTTTTTTGGTTTCTTGAGCCTGTGTTGCGGGATCGGCGAGCTTAGCGTCTTCGGCTTGGGCAGCACTGATCAGGCTGCCAACACAACAAGGTAGGATGCATGCATACTGAATGAATTTCTGCATAAAAGACCACTCCCATGAAATTGACGACTGCAGCGAAAATAGCTTCACTCTGCAATTCACAATTTAATAACACATGGAAAGTGGAGGTTAGTCAAGAAAACATTTTAATAAGTTTCTGATTTTACTTAAGGTTAGCTTAAGATTGTCTTGAGGTGGCGGCTGGGCGCGGGCTCCAGCCGAATTCACAATTGTTACAATGTTCGCCTTGGCGGCACGGCGACGTTGGCAAAAATCAATCCCGCGATCAGCGACATAAAAATCAAAAAGATTTGCGAGCCAATATGGGATTGATTGAGCATAGTCTCACCGGAGATTAAGGCATTGAGTCCGATATAGGTTTTACTGCCGGGCACTAAGATGACTATGCCTTGCAACAGGGCGATGGAGGCGGGAGCTTTCATCCAGCGGGCGAAGAGGTTGGAGTAAATCCCGACAGCCAAGGCGCCAAAGAAAATACCCACCGAATCACCAAAATAATGCCCGCCGAGCATGGCCGAGAAAAACGCCACTATCCCTGCTAATACGCCCCAAGGTGAATCTTGCATCCGTGCCTTGAAGATAAACACTAACGCCATAGATAAAATCGGCACCGCCGACCAAATTGCCCAGCGTGGCAAGCCTTCTGGCTCGATATGAATCGCTTCGCCAAACACGGCTTTACCAATAGCCATGCCGAGCACTGCGCCAAAGTACAGCTTAAACAGCAGCATGCTCGCATCCATGATACGCGCCGTGCCGGAAATCAAATCCCGCGCAGCGAGTTCGGCCAAACCTAAGGTTAATGCTAAGCCGGGAATAAAAATAATGATCGATGAGAGGATCACCACCGGGATATTAATGTTGGGATCAATACGCGCTATGCCGCAGGCGGCGATGGCGCAAAGAATGGTGGCGAAGGGTTCAAGCACTTCGGCCATGCGTGCCGAGCGTTCGGCGCGGTATACCAAGCCATAGACAAATAAGCCTAATAACCCCGACCAAAATACATCGTTCCAACCTGTGCCCATCAACATGGCAAAGGCAGCGGCTGAAGTACCAAAGGAAAAACAGGTTAACACTGGGCCATAGGGATTGGGTTTGTTGGCGATTTCTTCTAAGCGGTCTAAGGCCTCGGCCAAAGTGCGCTTGCCCGAAGTTAATTCATCGACTAATTCATCGGTGCGGGCGAGTGAACCTAAATCGAGTTCGCCGGGCTTCACCCGAGCGGCATGGTTATATTCTTGATCTGTATCGTGTTGTAAAACGAAGGTCATCGAAGTTGGCGAGATAAGGAAGTAGCCTTCGATACCTAAGGTGCGCGCAACGGTTTGTAAGTGGGTTTCTAGGCGATAAGCGGGTGTGCCAAACTTATGCAATGCCTTGCCTAGCTTTATGATAAATCTGCGTTTTTCGATAAACTCGTCGTTATCCAATCGGGGTCTTCACTGTATAAAAAGTTGTAGGGATTAACGCGCGCATATTAACCTATCTTGTCTATAAAAGGTTAACGGCTTTTAACCTTAATACAAATAAATTGCTGAATTTTTGCAGCTCGGGCTATAGTCAGCTTTTTGATAAGGGGAAATAGATATGTCTTTGATGGTAACGGGTCTTTACGCTAGCCTCACTGGGCTATTAATTGTCGCTTTAGCCTATCGCGTAGTGAAGGTCAGAAAAAGTCACAAGATTGGCCTAGGGGATGGCGGTAACAATGCGCTTGCCTTAGCGAATCGCGTCCATGTAAACCTGATCGAAAATGCGCCTATCGTATTGATTCTCATGCTGGTGGCCGAAACCGGTGGCTTACCCGTATTTTATCTCCACTGCTTTGGAACTGTGTGGATAGTGGCGCGTCTGCTCCATGCTATCGGCTTAACCCAAGGTCAAGGCGGTTACCATTTTGGACGTTTCTGGGGCGTATTGCTCACTTGGATAGTGATCATCAGTCTGGCATTGGTGAATTTGCTGCATTTTGCCCAAGGATTAGGAAAGGGTCTCTAGGCTGGTCGGTTTGGGCGGTCAATTCCGCCCTAAGCCATATCCATAGCAGATTTAGGGGTATTAGGCTTAAGGCTCAAATACCCCGAAAAACGCCTTGATTGATGTTTTTTTAATCGCACTTATCCCTTGTTGCCTGCTATACTCCGCGTCCCTAAATTGGCGTAACTTATTTTCGTGGCGCCTTTATTTGACATTACGTTTTCGGGTCACAATCCATGCATGTTGAATCCACACTCTTTAGTCATCCCAAGTATTGGGCTACAGGCGACAGCACTGCGCCTTTCTTACCTATGTCCCGCAAGGAGATGGATAAGCTTGGCTGGGATAGCTGTGACATCATCATAGTCACAGGCGATGCTTATGTGGATCACCCAAGCTTTGGCATGGCGGTGATCGGCCGTATGTTAGAGGCCCAAGGTTACCGAGTCGGTATTATTTCCCAGCCCGATTGGTCGAGCAAAGACGCCTTTATGCAATTGGGCCGCCCGAACCTGTTTTTTGGCGTCACCGCCGGCAACATGGATTCGATGATCAACCGTTACACCGCTGACCGTCGTTTACGTTCTGACGATGCTTATACCGCGGGCGATATTGGCGGTAAGCGCCCAGATCGCGCTGTGACTGTGTACACTCAGCGTTGTAAAGAAGCCTTTAAAGATGTGCCTGTGATCATTGGCGGTATTGAAGCCAGTTTACGCCGCATCGCCCATTACGATTATTGGTCTGATAAAGTGCGTCGCAGTGTGATTTTCGATGCCAAGGCCGACATTCTGATGTATGGCAACGCCGAGCGTCCTTTAGTTGAAGTGGCACGCCGCTTAGCTGCTGGCGAACCCATTAGCTCGCTGCACGATGTGCGTGGCACAGCGGTTATCCGTAAAGAGCCGTTACCCGAATGGCGCGGTATGGACTCGCGCAAGATTGACCAACTGCACAAGATAGAGCCGCTGCCGAATCCTTACGGCGCCGATGATGTGGGTTGTGCTAACTTGTCTGGCCCGTCGGATGTGAAGATATTCGATAACGAAGCCCCTAAACCAATTAGCGTTCAGCCGCCTAAACCTAAGCCATGGGATAAAACCTATGTGCTGCTGCCAGCGTTTGAAAAAGTCTCTGAAGACAAATATTTATATGCCCATGCTTCACGGATTTTGCACCAAGAGCAAAACCCAGGTTGTGCCCGTGCGTTATTCCAACCCCATGGCGATCGCGCCGTTTGGGTGAATCCGCCCGCATGGCCGCTTAATACCGATGAGATGGATGCGGTATTCGATTTGCCCTATCAGCGTATTCCTCATCCTATCTATGGCAAGGAAAAAATCCCTGCCTATGACATGATCAAGACGTCTATCAACATCATGCGTGGCTGCTTTGGTGGCTGTTCTTTCTGCTCGATTACCGAGCATGAAGGCCGAATCATTCAGAGCCGCTCACAAGAATCGATTGTTAAAGAAATCAAAGATATTCAGGAAAAAGTGCCCGGCTTTACTGGGGTGATTTCCGATTTAGGCGGCCCAACTGCCAACATGTATCGTTTGGGTTGTACCAGCGAAAAGGCCGAAAAAACCTGTCGTCGTTTATCCTGTGTGTTTCCATCGATTTGCGGCCACTTAGGCACAGATCATAAACACACTATCGACCTGTATCGCGCGGCGCGTGCCGTACCTGGCATTAAGAAAGTATTGATCGCCTCTGGCGTGCGTTACGACTTGGCGATCGAAGATCCGGCTTATGTTAAAGAGTTAGTGCAGCACCATGTGGGCGGCTACTTAAAAATCGCCCCTGAGCATACCGAAGAAGGTCCGCTCAGCAAGATGATGAAGCCAGGCATGGGCGCCTACGATAAGTTTAAAGAATTGTTCGACAAGTTTTCTAAGGAAGCGGGTAAAGAGCAGTTCCTGATCCCTTACTTTATTTCGGCGCATCCAGGCACGACCGACGAAGACATGGTGAACTTAGCGCTGTGGTTGAAGGAGCGTAAGTTCAAGCTCGACCAAGTACAGAACTTTTATCCGTCACCGATGGCGAATGCGACCACGATTTATCATACCGAGTTAAACTCGCTGAAAAACGTTAAGCACACCAGCGAAGTGGTATCTGTGCCGAAGAAAGGGCGCCAACGTCGCTTGCACAAAGCATTGCTGCGTTATCACGATCCTGCGGGTTGGCCATTAATCCGTGAAGGCTTAACCGCCATGGGGCGTGAAGACTTGATCGGTAATAGTCCGCATCAGTTAGTGCCGCCAGAAGGTCGAAATGAGCGCGGACCTAAATGGATGAAAGATGCCAACCAAGGCCAAAAAGCCTTTACTCGCTTCTCGGGTAATCAGTTTGATGACCGCAAGGGCGATGGCAAATCTAAAGGTGCGGCTCAAGCTGGTACTGAACCAAAACCGGCCGCTAAAGGTGGAAAACCCGCCGCGAATGGCGCTAAGCCTGCCGGTTCTAAGCCAGCGGGAGCTAAACCAACTGGCGCTAAACCCAGCGGAGCCCATTCGAGCCGCCCTGGAGCGAAAGCGCCTTTCGGCCAGTCTGGTTTTAAGGCCAGCGGTACTCAAGCTAAAAGCGGTGCTAAAGGCGGAAGTCCATTAAAGAGTGGTGGTAAACCTGCAGGTAAACCCGCTCAGGGTCGCCAACAGGCTAAGTAATCACTTTTAGCCATCACAAATAATGTGCAAAGGCCGCTCCAGACATAAGTATGGAGCGGCCTAGCTAGTAAGATCATCCCGCTAAAAGCGTCCTAACTGGTATCACAGGGCGAACTATTATAAGATCTCTGTCTGATGCTTATGTCTACTATTTGTTTATATTCGATATTTTAGCTATACATCTCACCAATCCCACGGCTTGTTAACTAACATTAGATACTATGAATAAAAAGCGTAGACCTACTCTTCAAGATGTTGCCGATCAAGTTGGGGTCACCAAAATGACGGTGAGCCGCTATTTAAAAAATCCAACAAGGGTGGCGCAAAGCACTCAAGAGAAGATTGCTTTCGCACTAGAAACCTTAGGTTATATCCCTAATCGTGCGCCGGAAATTTTGGCGCAAGCAACTAGTCGTGCCATTGGCGTATTGGTGCCTTCGTTAACCAACCAAGTATTTGCTGAAGTATTGCGCGGTATCGAGAATGTGGCTGGTCAGCGCGGTTATCAAACTATGCTAGCTCACTACGGATATCAGCCCGAATTAGAAGAGGAGCGGGTGGCATCACTGCTCTCTTACAATATCGATGGCTTACTTTTATCTGAAAGTTACCACACACCGCGTACCGTGCGAATGATTGAAACGGCGGGCATTCCGGTCATCGAAATGATGGATAGCGTGTCGCCTTCGATTCAACAGTGTGTGGGTTTTGATAACACCGCGGCCGCATGCGAAATGGTTAAGGCCATGATTGAAAAAGGTTATCGCCACATTGCTTACTTAGGCGCGCGCATGGATATTCGCACTCAGCTTAAGATGCGAGGCTACGAGTTAGCTATGCAGGAGGCTCAGCTTACACCTTTGGCGATGACCACCAATGAGGCTTCGTCGTTTTCCTTGGGTGCGTCGTTATTGCAACAAACCTTAGCGAAATATCCCTATGTGGATAGCTTTTTTTGCACCAACGATGATTTAGCGGCGGGGGTGATATTTGAGTGCCAAAGACAAGGCATTAAGATCCCTGAACAAATTGGCGTTGCAGGGTTTCACGGCCATGATATCGGCCAATCTATGACGCCAAAATTGGCGAGCATTATTACCCCGAGAAAAGAGATTGGTCGAATGGCTGCCACTGAGCTATTAGACAGGTTAAATGGCAAAGAGAGAGCAGAATCGGTTATCGATCTGGGCTATCGTATTGATTTAGGGGAAACATTGTAGACTTCCCCTCGATCTTTCGCTTAACGGCTAATGCTTGTCATCACAGGCTAGCGTTAAAGAAACGCAGAGATGATGACTGCGACTATGCCGCCCGTCGTACCAATAATGGTTTCCATTACCGTCCAGGTTTGCAGCGTTTGTTTTTCTGACAATCCAAGAAAACGGTTTGCGAGCCAGAAGCCTGAGTCATTAACGTGCGAGAGCACAATCGAACCACCGCCAATGGCAATCGTAATTGCCGCCAATTGAGCACCATCTAAGTTTAGTGGTTCAAGTATCGGGATGATAAGGCCGCAAGCCGTTAACATGGCCACGGTTGCCGACCCTTGGATCACGCGCACTGAAGCCGACAAAATAAATGCCAGTATCACAATCGGTAATCCCGAACCTGCCAGCATATTCCCTAACGCATCGCCGACACCCGAATCAATCAGCACTTGCTTGAACACGCCGCCAGCACCGGTGACGAGAATAATGACCCCAGCAGGTTGGAGCGCACTGCTACAGATTTCCATGATGCGGTCATTGGGAATGTTACGTCTCACGCCCAGGATATAGAATGCGATTAAACAGGCCAGCAAAATGGCAGTAAAGGGATGACCAATCAAGGCGAGCCAGTTATGCAGATCGGATTTTTCATCAATAAAGCGCGACACAACGGTTTTTAAACCGATAAGCAGCAGTGGGAACACCACAATACTGATTGATAGCGCGAATGAGGGGATAGGTCCGCCTTCTCGTTCGCCTTTTTCTTGCTGCTCGTGGGCGGGTAGATCAACATGGACTTTTTGCGAGATGAGGCTGGCAAAGAGTGGGCCGCCTAGAACCATAGCCGGAATCGATGCCAATAGACCGAAGACTATCATGTAGCCAAAGTCAGCATTGAGCTGGGAAGCGACCAAAATAGGCCCAGGTGCGGGGATAAGGAACGCCTGACAGGTGGCAATACCCGCGAGCAACGAAATACCAATTTTAACGACGCTGCCACCCCCTTTACGAACCACGGCAAAGGCGATGCCAATCAGCAGCACCACTGCAACGTCAAAGAAGAGAGGGAGCGCACAGATAAAGCCAGTAAAAGTAATGGCCCAGTGGGCTTTGTCGTTACCAAATTTATTCAGCAGTGTATGGGCTATCTGATCTAGCGCGCCAGTCTCTTCCATTACTCGGCCAAACATGGCTCCCAAAGCGACCACTACCGCCACAAAGCCCAGTGTTCCCCCCATACCCTGTTGAATAGTATTAGTGATATCGGCTGGGTTCATGCCAGAGAAAAGGCCGGCAATGATTGACACCAGTATCAGTGATACCACCGCATGTAATCTCACTTTCATCACTAAGAACAGTAGCAGGGCGATTGAACCCAGCGCTGTCAGAATCAATGACATATCAGACATAAGAGGACTTTTCCTTGTTAGTTAAGTTGTCCACATTTTTGTAGGTTACCGGTAACATGTTACCCGTAATATGGTAGAGTGGGAAGTGACTAAATTCGAGAATGGGCTTGAGGTTAACAAAGTGACTGAGAGAAAAAAAGGCAATAGCTATGTGTTCATGGGAGTCTCTAGTTGTGGCAAATCTTCGATAGGTGCCGCGGTTGCAGAGGCGTTAGAGACGAAATTTATTGATGGTGATGATCTGCATCCTAGAGCCAATATCATCAAGATGAAATCTGGCTCACCGCTCAATGACAGCGATCGGGCACCTTGGCTTGAGCGCATCAATGATGCTGTGTATAGCATTGAACAAAAAGGTGAACAGGGGGTGATTGTCTGCTCTGCGCTACGTCGCCAGTATCGTGACTTGATCCGTCAGAACAACAGTAAGCTGGTGTTTATTCATCTGTACGGAGATTTTGAATTAGTCAAAGAGCGCATGTTTGCCAGAAAAGCCCACTTCATGCCGATTGAACTACTCAAGAGTCAGTTCGACACGCTGGAGATGCCTGCAACCGATGAAGCTGACGTTATCCAAGTGAGCATAGACGGTACTTTTGAAGAGGTGGTACAGCGCTGTATCAATGCGATAAATGGCGAAGCCTAGGCAGGCTCTTAACGCGAGGCTTGGCTGCTTTATCAATCTGTTGCAGATTAGTCTTTAACGCGAAGGGGAGCTGAACGACAGTCGTCGGGATTTAAAGTACCGCTGAAGCTCGTAGCAAACGTGGATCTGGCAGTTCTTTATTGAAAAAAAGCCACTCCAGAAACTAACTAGGAGTGGCTTAGAGATAATGGTAAGCCTGCGGTACCATCCAATGAGTGTTACGGCGAGCGTTGTAGACGGAACGTGCGCCGCACCTCAGCCTCAAATAAGCTCACGCATATGAGCGATGACGCGAGCTGCCTGTCCTGCAAAACATGGTTCAATTCAACATGTGACTAAAACAGCCACTTAAGACTGTTATTCAAAACAGTCCTGCTATATACGACCAAGGAATGTCAAAGTCGAATAAGCGCTGTCGTCAACTTGGTTAGATTTCCTTAAGCTTTAAAAGAAGTAGTTAATCCCGACTGCGAAGCTGTTGTCTTCCTGCGCTTCAAGCGCGGCATCATCCATATCACTGAAATCTAACTTCATTTCAGCAAACATCACAGTATCCTTGCTATAGCGATAGTGCAGACCCAGCATGGCAAATTGACGGGTCCAATTACCTTGAATAGGCGTAGTTGCATCTGTGTCTAAATCTAAATAACTGAGCACGAGCATAGGCACAAAACCGTTGTCGAATTGATAGGCCGTCATCAACTCTGCACCAGTAGCGTCGTAGAGATCGCCGTTGACCAGTTCATTGCTTTTGCTTTGATGAGCATTAAAACCCACATAGAGACCGCTGGCTTCGCGTCCTTCGGCATAGTGATAGTAGTCACCGTACATGGCACCAATGCCAATAATTTCATTGGTTTCGTCGACTTGAGTATGAGCTAGGTGGCCTTCAAAATCACCGCGGTTAAAGCCTGCGAGCAGCTTGAATTTTTCGGTTGCTGAATAGATGATACTGGCACCGTAACTGCTGTCGAAACTCAGCTCAGAGTTACTCATTTCGCTGCCGTCATCATTTTTTAAGCTGACATCGCCATTGGTTTTGGCGGCATATTGCAGGGCAATTTGCACTGGGCCGACACTATTGCGGTAAATAAAGGCGGAGTCGGCACGGCCAGTACCTGTGAGGCCGCCATCGCCAAAGGTGTAAGCGCCAACGCTGTAACCTGCGAAAACGTTAGGTAAATCTGTGGTGCCGGCAACATCGTAATAGGCGCCCCATTGTTTACCAAAGCTCAAACTCCCCCAGACATCGTGGGACATGCCGACATAACCTAAGCGGTTATAGAGAAAATCATCGGTTTTTTCGGCGGCGAGTTTGCCTCCTTGCATCACTAGACCATCGTCGCTGGAGACCATATTGATCCCCCATTCCGTGGTAGCAAAGGCGGTCCAGCCATTTCTTTCGCTGCGCTCGAAACTAAATCTGAGGCGCGAAGAATCGTCAATAACCGAGGTGTCGTGGCTGTCATTCAGGGCCGCGAACCCTAGCCAACCGGTTAAATCTAATGTGTTTTTTTGATCTTTATAAAGCTCAACCGCCTGACTGCTGGTGGCTGTTAATAGCATAGGTAACACTAAAGCAAGACAAGTCTTATTCATAAATCCCCCGATAATGAGCAAGTATTCTCCAGGGGATCATAGGCTTAGCCTATGATCCCTGAGTAACTGTTCTTTTAGATGCTGTTGTTAATCGTTTTGATAGTGCGTTAGCCGGATTTAGGCTGGACGTGTATCGTTAACCGTTGCTTTGTTGGAAATCACACCGAAGATAGTCCAACCGAAGAAGGTGGCCATGGCGCCAAGCATTACTGCGGTTTCGCCTGAGCTATACAGGGCATAGAAGCTATATAAAGCACCGATCACGGCAATTACGTTAGCAATACGGGCCTTATGGGCAGGCACTTTAAGTTGTTTTTGCATCACCCCAAGGGCTGCCATCGACAGTATGTAAGGCACAATATTGGTGACAACGGCGAGGTTCACTAAGGCTTCGAATTGCTTACTTAGCGATGGACTAATAGTCATTAATGAAAGGACGGTTTGGATAGAAACAATAATTGTCATGCCCCAAATTGGCGCATCGGCTTTGCTGACTTTAGAGAAGATTTTAGGGAAGAATCCTTCATCGGCAGAGGCTTTAAACACTTGGGCAATAGTGAACTGCCAACCTAAAAGTGAGCCAGTACAAGAGATAATGGCACAGGCCATCACGATTTTACCGACCACAGGATTAAACATTTGCGCGAAGGCTAAACCGAAGGGCGCATTCGACATGGCAAGTTCAGCGTTTGGTACGATACCTGCAATCACGTTAGTAGAGACGATATAAATCACCGCCGCACCTAAGGTACCGCCCATCACAGCGATAGGGACGTTTTTCTCTGGATTATCGACGGCTTCTGAGTTAGCGCAGGCCGATTCTAAACCGAGGAATGCCCATAAAGTCATTGCGATAGAACCGCCTAACGCTTTGAAGAATGGCATATCATGCGGGTTCCATGCGCCTTTGTAGAGGTCGATGTCGAACCAGAACCAACCAATTAACGACACGCCAATCACGGGCAGAATGATCCCCCATACAGTCACGCTACTCACACGGCCCGTGATGCGAGCACCGCCAAAGTTGGCAACGGTTGCTAGCCAAAGTACGCCAATGGTCGCAAGACAAATTGCCATAGGGCTTAAGTTGACTTCGAGCAATACGGCGGCATAACCCACAGCCGAGATAGCAATCGCGACGTTGGCGATGAGCAGCGAGACGGCATAGGTATAGTTGGCCATAAAGTTGCCTGAGCGGCCGAAAGCATATTCAGCATATCCGCCCATACCGCCGGATTTCTTACTGAACATACCGCACTTGGCAAAAGCAAACGCGAGGGCTGTAGAACCCGCCGCTGTGACTAGCCAAGATAAAATTGAAATGGTACCGACTTGAGCGAGTTGGGTTGGCAGCATAATAATGCCTGAGCCCATCATGTTGACTATGGTGATAATCGTTAATTGGATTACACCAATTTTATTAGCTGATTTACTCATATTAATAACCTAATTTAGGTGACTTATTATAGGAGGTTTGAAATTGACTGCAGAGCGGGGTTAATTAACTCTGCAGTCAGTTTTCATTATTTATTTAATACATATCCCATAGCTTGAATTTTGCCGTCTGCGGTATTTTCAAGATAAACACCTTGCAGTTCTGGCGAGAATCCAGGCAATAGGTTGATACCTTCTTCGAGAGCGAGGAAATAACGTTGCACCGAACCGCCCCAAATTTCACCCGGTACCATACACAGCACACCTGGTGGATAAGGAAGCGCGCCTTCTGCGGCAATTCTTCCCTCAATTTGCGACAGCGGAACGAGTTCGACTTTGCCACGAATAAATTCTAGATTTGCTTCCTGTGGGTCCATCACTTTGGTTGGGAAATGCGCTTTACGGAACATTTCTTTCTGCAGTTGTTTTACGTCATGACTGACATAAAGATTGTGCATTTCTTGGCAAAGTTGGCGGATGGTATAGTCTTGATAACGTGCTTTATTCGCGTTGTAGACGTTAGGTAATACTTCAGATAAAGGCGCATCTTCATCGACTAATTTCTCGAAACGAGATATTTGCGAGACCAGATGTTGCATCTTGGCCATATCTTCTGCAGGTGTCATCAGGAATAAAATTGAATTCAAGTCGCACTTCTCAGGAATAATATTATTTTCCCGTAAGAAGTTAGCCAAAATAGTGGCTGGAATACCAAATTCGGTATATTTACCGGTTTCTGCATCTATACCGGGTGTCGTTAATAGGAATTTACAAGGGTCAACAAAGTATTGGCCTTTTTCATAACCTTCGAAGGAGTGCCATTTCTGACCGGGTTCGAATTCGAAGAAACGTAAGTCATCGGCCATTTGTTCAGTTTCATAATCTTGCCATAGGCGACCATCTATCATAGTGGGCACAAATGGTTTGATATATTTACATTTTTTAAGCAGTAGCTTACGTGCTTCAATACCCGCTTTTACCGCTTCACGCCACAGATAACGACCACTCGCGCCTTCGTGCATTTTCGCGTTCACATCTAGCGCCGCAAATAATGGATAGAAGGGGCTAGTAGAGGCATGCATCATAAAAGCGTTGTTGAAGCGTTTATGGTTACAATATCTATCTTGTCCTTTGATATGCTTGTCTTTTTTATGGATTTGCGATGTTTGCGAGAAACCCGCCTGTTGTTTATGCACCGACTGAGTCACGATAATACCGGGATCTTCGGCGGTCAGTTCGAGCAAGAGTGGCGAGCAGTCATTCATCATAGGGATGAACTGTTCATAACCGACCCAAGCCGAGTCGAATAAGACATAGTCACAAAGATGGCCAATACGGTCAATGACTTGACGAGCATTATAGATAGTGCCGTCATAGGTGCCGAGTTGGATAATCGCTAAACGGAAGGGGCGTTTTTCATCGGCTCTTTCTGGGGCGACTTCGCGAATTTGATCTCTTAAATAGGATTCTTGGAAGCAATGGGCATCGATGCCGCCAATAAATCCGAAGGGGTTACGCGCGGTTTCTAAATAAATCGGCGTGGCACCTGCTTGAATTAACGCGCCATGGTGGTTTGATTTGTGGTTATTGCGGTCGAATAAAACGAGATCGCCCTTAGCTAATAACGCATTAGTGGCCACTTTATTTGAGGATGAAGTGCCGTTAAGTACAAAATAGGTTTTATCGGCATTAAAGACTTTGGCTGCGTATTTTTGTGCATCGAGTGGTGCGCCTTCATGGATCAGTAAATCACCCAATTTGACATCGGCATTACACATGTCGGCGCGGAAAATCGTTTCGCCAAAAAAGTCGAAGAATTGACGGCCCACAGGATGCTTACGGAAGAATTGTCCGCCCTGATGACCCGGGCAAGCAAAGGTGGAATTACCCATTTCAACGTACTTTTTCAAGGTGCCGAAGAAAGGCGGTAATAGTGCTTGTTCATATTTATTGACTGCCGTTTCAACCTGTTTTCCGTAGAAGTCAGTGTTATCGCCGCACAGTTCAAATACCCCAGTAATCGATGAGCAAACATCGTCCGGGAAAGTTTCTTCGCAGCAAACTGAAACGAAAATGGGTAGTTTCAATCCGGTATTTTTAATCTTTTCAACAATACCATTTCTAACATCATCAACAGAGACTACAGCCGCGCCCACATCACAAAAATCTGTGGTTAGTACATTGACGACTTCTCTGTCGATATCGAAACAAGATCTAACAGATAAGCTAGCGGCTACTTTTAATGATTTCATAGTTAATTTCCCTTTTACTTTTTAAAAAAATAGATACAAGTGTGCCTATACCTAATTAAAAACATTAATGGCATGAAAATTAGATATAGCTATTCCGTGTGCAAATTAGATGTGGTTATGCCAATGTCGCGAAATAAATAAAACTAAAATATATTTATTTGGCGTACAAATAGCTTAGCCGCAGTAAAACTGCACTGATAAAAGAATGCTTTGATAGTGACGCAAGATAATAAACCAAAAAAAGACAGTACATTAAGTGTTTGCAAAAATTAGAGCAATAGCACTTTAGACCTGTTTGTTGGCCTACTACCTGCGCTGAGATTAGCGGAGGAAGATAAAGGAGTGATCGAAATAGTCACGTTGACTAGGCATCATGATATGCCGCGTGCGCCGGATATGCGCCATGATTTTAGATTTCCTCTTCATATACGACTCCATTATGACTTAGAGAAAATAGTTAGGTTTTTATTACGGAGTGAAGTTTATATGTGAGTTATAAATAAAATCATGACCTATGTCTTACTTTTTAATATTCAGCGCTTAAATTTAACTTATTTAATCGATATTAAACTGAGTCAATCATACTTAAGTATCTTTATCTAAATTATGAAAGTAAATATTGTCAGTGTTATTTAAATAATTATTTTTGCATAAAACATCTTATTCTTTTTTTTCTGATTTTAATTAAAGGGCTGTAGTAATAAGCTTCTTGATTTATACCGTACGACGAACTTGCATGGTTATGCATAAATTATCTTTACAAAATCACATGCATGCTGAAAGATTGCAAAAATGACAGTTTTTTTCTCACATTTGAGCATTTGGGGCAGAAAGTTGCCGTTTTAGGGCAGATGTGATCTTTGGGATTGACGTAGATTAGTCAGGTCGAAACATCAATGGGAGATAGACATGAATAAATGGTGGCTAGGGGCGAGTTTAGTATTGGGCTTATTTGGACAGGCACATGCTATGACGTTAACGAGCAAAGATATGAGCGAGGGCAATAAACTCACATCGCAATTAGTATTTAATGGTTTCGGTTGCCAAGGTGAAAACATTTCGCCGCAACTGACTTGGACTGACATACCTGCGGGGACGAAAGCGTTTGCGGTGACGGCTTATGATCCTGATGCGCCAACTGGCAGCGGTTGGTGGCACTGGGCGGTATATAACTTACCCGTAGCGCAAACATCACTGGCGCAAGGCGCGGGCTCGCATGCTGATGCACTGCCTAAAGGCGCTATTGCCTTGAAGAACGACTTTGGCACCACCGACTTTGGTGGCGCTTGTCCGCCCGAAGGTCATGGCGTACACAGGTATGAATTCATTGTGTGGGCATTGCCCAGCGCATTAGAGTTGCCAAAGGACGCTAGCCCTGCATTATTAGGCTTTATGCTTAGAGCACAAGCCTTAGGTAGTGCCAAGTTGACTGCGGTATATAACCGATAATCTATTGATAATTAGGCTGGTATCATGATCCGTTTGTTTGAATATGATTCGAAGCAGGCACAATCTTTATCTCAAGTACCTGTGCACCAGCCATCGATTATTCGGGTTATCCATGGGGAAAAGTCTTTACTCTGGCAAGATGAATCCGTTTTGGTAGGCCAAGGTCAGTTACTGTTAATTCCTGCGGGTTCGCATATTAGCTTTGTGAATCGACCTTTTCTTGGGCGCTATCGGGCGGTGCAATTGTTGCTTCCCCACGATTTACCCCAAGGCATTTTATTGAGCACGGCCGATTGGCGCGATCCTATGCCTGTCCAAAACGTATCGCGCGCGGTGGACTTAGCTTGGAATGCGTTATTACAAAGTTTGAGCTTGTCGCTTGCTGATTCTGTTCAGCTGCATTATCTGGCTGCGTTACTGCTTAGTTTGCCGGATAAACGCAGTGTGAACTGGTTATATGGCCACACGCAACGCAGCGTGACTCAAGCGGCCTTGGCTTTAATGAGTGTGAGTCCGGCTGCGCCATGGCAGCAGGAGGAGATTGCCGACAAGTTACACATGAGCACGGCCAGCCTTAGGCGTAAATTGGCATTAGAAGACACCAGTTTCAGGCAGTTATTAGTTGAAGTCCGGCTGAGCCATGGTTTGGCCATGTTGCAAAACTCGGGCGAGCCATTACTACAAGTGGCTTTAGCTTGTGGTTATCAATCGGCGGAAAAGTTTTCCTTACGTTTTAAGCAGCAATTTGGCCTGACCCCAGCGGCTTATCGTCGTACACTGTGAGGAGGAATAGATTGATACTCAAACAATCTCAAGCTGCAGGAGCGATATGATGGTGGATGAACAATTTACCGACAGCGGATTTTGGAACAAGGTTAAACTCTTTAGCCGTCAGGCGGGCAGGGAAGTGATTGAGCGTGCCCTGTGGCTTTATTATGCGGCGCAGCAGCCGAATACCCCTAAATGGGCCAAGTCTGTCATCTTCGGCGCCTTGGCGTATTTTATTTCTCCCTTAGATGCGATTCCCGATCTCACACCTTTAGTGGGGTTTACCGACGATTTAGGGGCGCTTGCCGCCGCTTTGACTATGGTGACCTTATATATTGATGACGAAGTCAAATCCCTCGCGGCGGATAAACTGGCACTCTGGTTTGGCGATAAACCGACGGAACCTAAGGTTTAAGCCTAATGTGCTCGCCAAGACCTAAGTGATGCTAAATTGCGCTAAAAATATGATTTTATTAGGAGTCGTTGATTTGGTTTTACCTTAGCTTTTTTAAGGGAAAAATATTTTTTTGCAAACGTTTCACTATTGCTTGATTGCGCTATATGCTAGCGCTGTTTTGTAAACCCCTTGTGTTTGTTTAGGCAGATAAATGAAAAATATTATGGTAGTGATCCTATGGCTTTTAGGTGTCTCTGCCGCTACCCCCGCGTTTGCCGATGAAGCCTCTCCGGAACAACTCGCCCGTCTTTACCTCGATTTTATGGCGCAGAATAGTCGCCAGAGCGAAGCTCTGTGGCCGGGTTTTCGCCTCGAAGATAAAGTGCACCTCTTTAGTTATGGCGGCAACGTTTGGCTACGTCAGCCAGGCGGTGAAATCATCCAAGATAACAGCGTCTTAGAGTCGGTTAACCTACAGTCTGGCTTGTCGATTAATTTCGGCTTCCCGCAATATCAAGGCCAACCTGGGGTGTTAATCCAACTCGAGGCGCCAAACATCCAATTTAGCGCTGACACTAAGCCCACGGATTTAGCCTTTTTAATCTGGGCCAGTAATGGCCTGCATGAAGCTTTCCACTTTTATGCACAATCCGAATGGCGCGTGTTAGAGGAGGGGAGGCGTTACGAGGGCGAAGTGTTCCCGCTCAGCCTCGATGCCCGCTATTACCGTTTACAGTTATTTGATGCCTTAATGGCGGCGCTGGCACAGCCCGAACAGCAGTCATTACACTTGAGCCATGCGGCCTATTGGTTGCAGCAATGGCGTCAAATTGCGCCGAACGAGGATAGAGTCGGTTACATCAACGATCTCGTCGAGGGCAGCGCTAAGTATGTTGAATTGGCAGCTGGCGCACGTATCTTGAGCCAAAATCAAACCTTACTCGGTTATCAGCAAATATTGACCCAATATGTGCACGACTATTACCAGCAGAGAAAGATGTTGGGTGGTTGGACAGCGGAGGCGGAAAATATCGGTGCTCTGGCGGGCATATTGCTGGATAGCACTCAAGACGCTTACGTGTGGAAAGAGTCTGTTATGTCGGGCATGTTACCGCTAGATTTACTGTTAAATCGCGTTAAACCGCTGCAGCCCGTAGCAAGAAAAGACAGTAAACAGAAGAAATTGTTACAGGAAATGCTGGCGTATTATCCCGCCACTCAAGCGAAATTGTCTCAGCTATTATTGAATGTACAGGACGTTAGGGTGCCGTTATTGGTTATGCCGAGCGTGAGCGATAGCAGTAGTTTTATTGATGTGGGTGATGTGCGTTCTGGTTTTTATGTTGTGCCGTACCAAGATGAAATGACACAAGCCTACCTAGGGATGAGCGCGCAATTTAGTAACTTGTCAGTAAGTGGCAGTCCATTACTCGATGTTCCTGTACAAAATTATTGTGAGGGCATTGAGGCGGCAACTCTGTTACCTTTGGCATTCCCCTTTCAGCGTGAGGGTCAGTATCTGGTATTCAATGAAGCAGAAGTCCATGGAACTATTAGGGTTTCTGCGAGTGTTGTTGATGGAAGAACCCTCTACTGTGCGATGAATTAATAATGAGAAAAAATCAGCTCGAATTTACCTACATGCGTGGTATTGCGATTATCTTTATCGTACTTGGCCATAGTATTTACAACTCTGGAGAAGGTTTCCCGCTGTTGCTGGAAAACCTATTGCGCGGTGGCACGGCTTTGTTTGTGTTTATCTCAGGGTACTTTTTCCATCGTATTTTTTATAAGGATTTCGACTACAGTAAGTTTATGAAGAACAAAGTACAGAACGTACTTTATCCTTTTTTAGTCGTGTCTCTGATCGGTTTATTCTGTTTGTGTTTGCGCTGGATTTTTATGGAGCACCAGTCGCTCGATAAACTCTTGCTGAGTATTTTTTATACGGTACGTAACGGTTATATCCTGTATCCGCATTGGTATATTCCATTCATCATGGCGGTATTTTTATTCTCGCCGATATTTTTATGGTTTATCCGTTGCTCACAGCAGATGCGCTGGACGCTATTTGTACTAAGTTGTGTGGTGGCTATTCTGCTGCATAGACCCATAGGCAACGTCAATTTCATCCACTCAGTGGTGTATTTTATGCCTTTCTATTTGATTGGTATTTTATATTCACAAGATGAACATATTGTGACGCGCTTTGGATCTATCTTTACTGCCCTCGCGATGATTTTTTTAGTGGTGAGCTTAGTCGAGCAAACTTACATAGTGCAGCATATTGGTAATTACCATAAGGCACCGTTTGAATATAACGGTATCGATTGGCAGTTTATTCAAAAACTCTGTTTATGTGTGTTAGTGCTGAATTTTTGCGAATGGTTGTCGGGGCGCAGTCGATTGCCTTGGTTAGTGGAAGTGGCTGAGATGAGTTTTGCAATTTTCTTTATTCATCCGCTGTTCGACATGATGTTTAACGCCACTGCGACCTTAATGCGTTACCGTTTACCGCCGGGATCTTGGGTCACTAGCGTGCTCTTCTCTGCGGGGATTTTTATCTTCCTGATGGTGGGAAGTATTATCACGGCTCGCTTTATCAAGAAGCGTCTCGGTAACCGTTCACGTACCTACATCGGCTGGTAATCACTTGGCTTATCATCACTAACACTAGGTGAAATTCAGTTTGAATTTATTTCCTAGTGTTAGGGTATTTTTCATCTAAAAAATGGAGAACAAGATGAAGTCCAGAATTGCCCTACAGAGCCTTGTGCTCGCCAGTTTGTCCTCGATTGCTTTATCATCCATAGCGGCTCAAGCTGAGCCCTTATCCACTGAGACGCAGAATACTTTCTTCGCGCAAATTGCCGCCCATTGTGGCCAAGCTTTTGCGGGCAAAGTAGTTTCGGGTGACACTGCGGACTCGGCCTTTAGCGGTAAGTCTTTAGTTATGCACGTGCGCGAATGCAGCGACACTGAGCTTAAGATCCCGTTCCATGTGGGTGATGACCATTCACGTACTTGGGTGCTAACTAAAACGCAGCAAGGGCTTAAGTTGAAACACGACCATCGCCATCAAGATGGCAGCGAAGATGCTGTGACTATGTATGGCGGCGATACCATGAATGATGGGACAGTGCTGAAACAGTCGTTTCCCATTGATAGGGAATCTATCGATAATTTCGTTAAGAATGGGCTAACCCAGTCGATCACGAATGTGTGGCACATGGAAATCACCCCAACGACGTTTAGCTATCAACTCACGCGCGAAAACCGCAATTTCAAAGTCGATTTTGATCTCACTCAACCCGTCGCATTACCGCCAAAACCTTGGGGGCATAAGTAGTGTCGCGCGCACTTTTGAACTATAGGTTAGAGCATATCTAACAAAACGGCGAGCACTGAGGCTCGCCGTTTGATTTAATCGTTTAATGACTCGTATTAGTTAGCTTTAGGTTCGAAGCTAAAGGCTTGACCCGCAAGTGCTGCTTCAAACATCAAGCCGCCTTTCGCTGCGGTAAATACCGCCATACCGTTAATGTAAGAGCCGCTTGCCGAGCGATTACCACCCGATTGGCCTGCGCCTGCCGAGTTGCCTGTGGTTCCCGCTTGAGCACTTGCACCCATGTTGATGGCAACCGCCGAGGCTTGGGCATCAAACTCGAAACTGCCGCTTGTGAAGGCTTCATAGGCTTTAGCATCTTTAAAGAAGATGATCTCGCTGTAGGCTTGTCCACCTAATTGAAAACCGATGGATAATTGAGTCAGGCTCGAATCACCCATATAAACACCGCCTTGATAGACTCGGCCCTTGCCATAGGCTGCGCCAATGCCTATGCCGCCTTTACCCACAGTCGGGAATAACGCATAGCCATATGCTGTGTCGAAAAACTTACTGGTTTCTTTCGCTTTTTGGAAATTGACTACCGCCTGATCATAGCTTTCATCCGCATGTGCAGTGGGCGCCGCAAATATGCTCACGATAAGGCATGTCGATGCCGCAATGGCAGTTAAAAATGATTTCATGGTAACGCCTCTTCAAGTCTTCGGTTGCTCCAGACTAGCCTTTATCGACACAAATGACAGCCAAAAGTGACATATGTGTCAGCTTAGGTTCAGTGTTCGGCTTAATGCTTGGAGTGATATTGGTGGTGATGATTGGAGTATGGTTTCGCTAATTAGTTCTTAGGTGCTGAAGAAGCTTGGGGATTTTCTGCGTCGTCCTGCTGAATTTGATGCAAGAATTCATATTCCTCAGGAGTGAGCACATTTTCAATCGCGATTGGGCGTGGTTGTGATTGGGGTTTCGCCATGCGACCTTTTAGATAGGCTGAGCGGGTGATTTGTTTCAGGCCGTATACGGCCAACATATACATGCTCAGCAGTAAGGTGAGTCTAGGTAACGCATGGGATAGCAATGACAAGTTATCACCTAGATAGAAGGGTAAAATCACCACAAATACGCGGATCAACCAGTTCAACAACATGGCCAAGGTCAAACCTATCAGCCAACGAAATCTAATGGTACCGAGCGCCTCTTGGGTGAGTGTGACATCAGTTTGATTGCGTTTATGCCGACGAAACAGTACCCACAACGCGACAAAGTAACAACAGGTTTGTACTGATAGCAGTGCGGGCAGTATGGCGCCCCATTGGCTAATGCTAATTTCCTTCAGCATTTGGGTTAAAGGCTGCCATTCTCCATTGGGATAAGCGGTCAATCTTAGGCCGATATCTAGAATGGCGAAAACTAAGGTAAAAGCCGACGGCCAGTAATGTTTTGAAAATCCTAGCGGTTTATGGGTCGGAACTAAACTGCGTTTGCAATAGAGATAGAGCAAAGGCATAAGCAAAAAATAGATGGGGTTTATCAGGTTGAATAGAATATGGATCGGAATTGGACTGTTATCGCGATTCAACAAACCCGTTAAGAAGTATAGGGCGATGAGACTTAAGAAAGCGGCGAGGAGTTTTTGGTTAGTGTCGGGGTGATAAAAGTAGCGAATATAAATAGCTAACGCGAGGCAATGTACGCCTCCAAATAACGACAACCACCAGTAAGCTTGAGCGAAAAAAGTATTAAAATCGTTCATATGCGATACCTCGAGCCCTGTTATATCAGGGAAATCGGCTCGGTAAAAGTATCGCCGTTAGTTTTTCTGCTGGTTGGCTATGCGCCGATGCCGATTTGAAGCTGCTTCTGGCACAACGCTTGGAACGGGAACGCGTTCTGCGAGTAAGTGTTTGATTGCACGAATGGGATGCGGTAACAGCATCCTAGGACCGGAGAAGATCATGATCTCTTTGACGATTTGTTTCTGCGCGGGTTTGTAACAATGCACAGGACATTTATTACAGGTAGGTTTGCTTTGTCCGTAGGGGCAGCGATCTAGGCGCGTCGCGGCATAATCCAATAGCTCGATGCAATCTACACATAGACCTGTTGAATCTTGGCCTTGGTGTTTCGCTTTGCAATAAATCGCCACCATTGCGGCAATGGTCTGGTGTTCGTACAGGAGTTTGCCCGTAAGTAGTGTGGCTGTGCCCATTGGAATACCTTAGCTTGTTACTCGGATATCCCATCATAGGCAGTGAAATTGGCGCTGACAAAACGAAAGCGCCAATTTATGAAGGTGCGCACAAAATAGGGCTTTAAATAATCCTTCATCCTCAATGTCGCACTTACAAGTCAACCTTAGATATGCATCACTTTGTCGGCAGCTAATGTCCAGCGGGTTAAATCTTGCAGCGTACCTATGTGCGCGCCTTCGATGATCATTTCCGCGGTAACGCCTCGCGCTTGAGCACAGGTCTTACAAAGCAGGATTGGCACTTGCTGCGCCGAGAGGATCTCGAACATCTGTTGTAGGTTGTAGCTTAAGTCGGGTGTGGTTTGATTTTTGAGCGCGCCAAACACGGCATCTGACATGAGGAAGAGTTTGAGATCGACCACTTGTTCGTCCTGATCCTTCAGTGCTAATGCGATGCGTAAGCTGTTAAATAGCTTTTCTGTCCCGTAAGGGCTGGCGTGGGCCACGATAAGAATACTTTGCATCAGGTTTTCCTTATATTTGTCGTAAACTGGGCGATTGGGGTGATAAGGCAATACGGTTGCGTCAGTCTAGCGCAATTGACTATAACTATTTGAGCGCAAGATCGTATAAAAAGGCATAAATACTTGATTTGCACCGACACAATGGACTTTAATAGCGGTTAATCTCTGCTCAATTTTTAGCTAGACTCGGTTGCCATGGACACTGTCCTAATGGACGTTGGCAAACCCATTGACACGGCTTCTGATGAGAAGCGGCCATCAAAGGTGAACAAGAATGAAGATCTTAGTCGTATTTATACTGATTGCTGTCGGGGTGTTTTTATTCCTTCGCGCGCAGCGATTAGCGAAAGAAGAACAAGAGGCGATGAAACCTAAATCGACCACGGTAAAACCTGTTGTTCCTACCGAAGAAGTACCAATTTCCTCCGCTGCTGAACCCGAGCCTGTCGAGCCTGAACCAGTTGAGCCGGCAGAGGACGCTCGTGTGGTGGAAGTTGAGCCCGTCATCGAAGTGGAAGTGGAATTAATGCCCCGTGAGACTGACGACCCTGCGAACATTTCGGTGGCGCTAGACACAGATATTATCGAAGTCGATATTCCTGCGGCTCATAATGAAGAGGCGGTGATCATCTTAGGCACCACGCCAACAGATGAACAAGTTGACACCGAAGGTAATGTTAAGACGGAAGCAGAACCTGTATCGAGCACGCGTTCAGAGGTCGGTGCACCAGGGGCTTGGGCGAATGTAACCTTAGTTCGGGCCTTTGAAGAGTATCAAGGGGCGACATCAGCCAGTGCTCGCTATATCGCGCTGCAAAATATGGTCGCAGAGTGCTACAAGCAGCGTAAATCGGCGGATTACCTCAACTATGGCGCTCAATTAGCGGAAGAGTATGTCGCACTGTTCCAAGCGGCTAGCGCCGAGCAAGGCAAAGATACTGAGCTCAAATCTTCCGGTTTCTTGCATTTAGCCACCTTGCTGAATGATACCCAAGCCTTCGATGCCGCTATTGTCATTTGTCGTAAAGCATTAGCGCTTGGGCTGAGCGATGGCACTGTCACTGGCTTTGAGGGCCGGATAAATCGAATTGAGAAAGCACAGGCTAAAGCAGCCTCGGCTTAACATTTTGGCTGGGAGCGCTTAGCGGGTAAATCCTTAAACGAAAAGCGGTTATTTCCCTCGTCTAAGCAGTGTAGAATCCCTGCTAACTGAATGCGCAAAAGGCGAACTAAGGTTCGCTTTTTTTATGGGCCTATTTTATGGGCTTAAGTAGGGGAAAAATGAAACTAAGCTATGCCTTACCGAATGTCTTATTCGGGCTTGGATTATTGCTACTCAGTGGCTGTACTAAAACCCCAGAATGGACCCTATTTTATTATCCCGATGTGAGTGCCATTCCGGTGGCGCCTTTGCAGGCTGAGGATATTAATGGCTACTACGACACCCTAGCGCAATGCCAGAGCAAGGCCCACGGCATGCAGCGTCTAAGCAGCTCTGGCGTAAGTGGCTTTGGCCTTGGTGTGTATCAATGTGGGCACCTATGTGAGTTCGACGATAAGTCGGTGCTGGTTTGCAAGACCATGAGCCAATAGGTGGACAAGATGAAGTTTAAACAGGATTTTTTTACTCAGCTGCCTGAGTTTTACTCGCAAGTGTACCCGCAAGGGATAACTAAGCCTGAGTGGCTGGCATGGAGTAATGACGCCGCCCAATTGATTGGCTTGAGCCAACCTACAGATGAGCTGTTATTGGGCTTGTCTGGCAATGCCGCCGTCGATGGAGCGACTTACTATGCTCAAGTCTATAGCGGCCACCAATTTGGCGGTTATACGCCGCGCTTAGGGGATGGACGCTCGATCATTTTAGGTGAAGCGATTGGCCCAAATGGCGCATGGGATGTTGCCCTTAAAGGTGGCGGTCCGACGCCTTATTCGCGCCATGGTGATGGCCGCGCTGTGATGCGCTCTGCCGTGCGTGAGTTTTTAGTCTCTGAGGCGTTGCATCATTTACATGTGCCGACGACCCGCGCCTTGGCTGTGATTGGCTCAGATCTACCCGTATGGCGTGAGAGCCAAGAAACCGCAGCTATTACCGTGCGTTTAGCCCGCAGCCATATTCGTTTCGGTCATTTCGAGTTTTTCTGCCACAGTGAGCGCGGCCGCGCCGATAAACTGATCCAATTACTCAACTTCACTATTACTCAGCATTATCCCCATTTGAGTTGTGATGCCGCAGGCTATAAGGCGTGGTTTTTACAGGTAGTGCAAGATACCGCCAAGATGATTGCCCACTGGCAAGCGGTCGGTTTTGCTCATGGCGTGATGAACACGGACAATATGTCGATTCTGGGTGACAGTTTTGACTTCGGCCCCTTTGCGTTCCTCGATACGTTCCAAGAAGACTTTATCTGCAATCATTCGGATCCCGAAGGTCGTTATGCCTTTGGTCAGCAGCCGGGTGTCGGTTTGTGGAACTTGCAACGCTTAGCGCAGGCGCTCACACCAGTGATCCCATCCGATGACTTAATTGCCATTCTTAATCAATACCAAGAGGCGCTAGTGCAGCCTTATTTGCGTTTGATGCGGGCAAAACTAGGTCTATCAGCAGTTGATGTTTCGTCGGTAGAGCAGGACAAGCAGGATCTCGACCTCATAGGTCGATTTACTGTGCTGATGGAGAAAAATCAGCTTGATTACACTCAGACTTGGCGTCAATTAGGTAAGTTAGATCCGACCAGCAAACACAGTGCGCTGCGGGATGACTTTATCGATGTCAGCCAGTTTGATGCTTGGTATCAAGCCTATCAACAGCGATTGGGCGCGGTGGCTGATATCCCTGCGTGGCAAACTGAGCGCAATAGTGTGAATCCCAAATATATTTTGCGTAACTATTTAGCCCAAGAGGCGATAATCGCAGTAGAAGAGGGTAATCTTGCGCCGCTGCATTTGCTGCAAAAAATCTTAACTCAGCCCTTTGCCGAACACGCAGAGCATGAAGACTTGGCCAAGCGTCCACCGGACTGGGGCCAAGGTTTGATCATGTCATGTAGTAGTTGATTGGATAACAAGCATGAAATTACCAAGCACGTATTTAAAAGCTATTAGCTTAGATACCATAAGCTTAGATAGAAGCGCCTTAAGTTTAGCGGTCAGTGCGGATATCGATTTTGATCGTTTCGCCGACTTTGCCGAACCCTTAGCCGCGGCGCTCGATTGCACTGTGCGCGAGCGTCAGTGGGGCGCCGACAGGCATCAATGGTTATTAGAATTTGAAGGCAGCCAGTTATGGCTCAATTATGAGTTTTACGGCAACATTTGCTGGCTCTCGACTGAACGAGATGCCGATTTTGAGGTGCTGGAATACTTAGCCACTTTGCTACAACCTCACCTAAAAGTGAACTGAATATGAGTCAGAATATGACGCCACCAACCACGAGTTCTAGCGGCGCTGAGTTCCATTTTCAAGCCCTAACACCGGATTTGATCTTAGATGCGATTGAAAGTCTGGGCGTGTACTCAGAAACAGGCTTACTCGCGCTGAACAGTTACGAGAACCGCGTGTATCAGTTCCGTAGCGATGAAGGACTGCGCTATGTGGTGAAGTTCTATCGTCCAGATCGTTGGAGCGATGCGCAGATCCAAGAGGAACATGATTATGCGCTCGCACTCGCGGCAGAAGATATCCCGATTGCCGTACCTGTAATTATCGAAGGTCATACGTTACACAAGTACCAAGGCTATCGATTTACCCTGTTTCCTTCCTTGGGTGGCCGCGCCTTTGAAGTTGATAATTTAGAACAGCTGGAATTAGTGGGTCGATTCATCGGTCGTATACATCAGTACGCGGCGCAAACGGTATTTGCTGAACGTGAACCCTTGAATCCGCAGATTTTAGGCGTCGAGCCGCTCGCGTGGTTAAAGCAATCCAATCTGGTGCCTAACAGCCTACGCTTACCGTTTTTTACCGTCGTTGAGCAAGTGTTGGCTAAGGCGAATGCGATTTGGGATCGCCAAGATTTTGCGGCCATTCGTTTGCATGGCGATTTACACCCAGGCAATATTTTGTGGACGCCAGACGGTCCCGGATTCGTCGATTTAGACGATGCGCGTATGGGGCCAGCAATTCAAGATTTATGGATGATGTTAACGGGTGATAGAGCGCAGCAGTTGATGCAGCTTGAAATTTTACTCGAAGCCTATGAAGAGTTTTGTGAATTTGATACCAGGCAGTTAGCCTTGATTGAACCGCTGCGGGCGCTGCGTATGGTGCACTACAACGCGTGGATTGGCCGTCGCTGGGACGATCCTGCTTTCCCGATGAACTTCCCTTGGTTTGGGGATGAAAAATATTGGGAACAGCAGATCTTGGCATTTAAGGAGCAACTTTTTGCCCTTGGCGAGCCACCACTGAGCCTAGTGCCTTATTAGTATTGAGCAAAATATGATGTCACAGACGTATCTTGTGACATTAGATTGAACTCTTACGCTTGAGTTACACTCAAAAAATGGAATATGTTAGTCTCCAGCCAATTTATCAATAATGATTTAAGGAATGTTCATGAAAAAAGTATTACTTATGGCCGCGGCTTTGTTACTGGCGCCACTGGCTGTGTCGGCTGTGGAATACCAAGAAGGTGTGCACTACACAGTGATTAACGATGGCCCAGCAACCGCTAAGCCAGAGATCACTGAGTTTTTCTCTTTCTATTGCCCACACTGCTTTAATTTCTCTAAAACGGTAGTGCCAAAAATTCTCGCCGAAAAGCCTGAAGGCGTAGCGTTTAACCAAGCACACGTTGATTTTATTGGTAAAGAAATGGGCGTTGAAATGTCACGCGCATTCGCAGTTGCGCATCAGTTAAACGTCGATGAAAAAATGGATGCGGCGTTATTCTCTGCCATTCATGAGAAAAAAGAACACTTTACTAGCCTTGCCGATATTCGTGCCCTTTTCGTGGCTAACGGTGTCGATGGTAAAACCTTCGATGCGGCGGCAGAATCTTTCATGGTGAAGGCGCAAATGGCTAAAATGAAACGTGATACTGAAAACGCTAAACTGACAGGCGTACCTGCTCTTGTCGTTAACGGTAAGTATCGTGTTGAGACTGGCGCGATTAAATCCTACGACGAACTGTTAGATATCGCTTTCTACTTAACCAAAAAATAGTTTTATGGCGTTATCACATCACTGTCATGCGGGGTTGTGATAATGCTGAATATACTGAGTTTGAAAGGAGCCTGAGGGCTCCTTTTTTATTGCGGTACGGCGCAGACTAGGCGATTTTGAGGTTAGTCGCTTGAACTTATTGAATAAAAGTGAGGCAAAAAATAGGCAAAAAAAACCGTACTTCTTGTAAAAGAAAGTACGGACTTGAGCCAGAGGACTCATTTTTACCCTGAGTAACGCTGTTAATTTAGCAGGGCGTCAAAAAAATGGCAAGTGACATTATTATGGCGCTTTGTTTATTTGGGTTACAGCGTGGCAAATTGATAAGTTAACTAAATCAGATGATTAACTGTTTTTGGCAATAAATTATGAAAAAAAGCACGCTAACGATGAAACTCAAGTGGTAAAGCTTCTGTCAAACAACTGTAATCAATAACAACAAGAATGCTTGTAGGTGGTCATATGAGAGTTTTTCCTGTCTACGCACCTAAACTTATCGTTAAGCACGCGCGTATTTTTCTAACTGGTGTTATTTGGGTTAAAGACTTGGGACGATTGGAATTTGAGAAGGGGCGGTTTTTACTGCCAAGAAAAAGCCTGCCAAAAGTGAAGCAGGCTATTTTAGAATTGAACGAACTGATCGAAGCGCAGCATCATCAAACAAAGGCTGTTTAGATTTCGCTGTTTAACAAGCCAACAAGGCCAGTCACTTTTTCGTTCCAAGAAGTGAGTTCTTCTTGTAGTTGCTGGTTTTGCGCATTCAATTGTTGATTGTGCTCACTCAGCGTAGACGCTTTTTGCTTCTCTTCTTCAAGCTCCATTTTTAGAAGCTCGATAGTTTCGAGTGCAGCCTGGATTTTGGTTTCCAGTTTGGACAGTAATTCAAGGCTCATCTGGAGAGTCCTATGGTTTCTGGATGGGACTGTGATTCTAGCAGTGCCTAGAACTTAAGGAATAGCGATTCTTGTCGTTTGGTCAAAAAACACCCTATTACTGGGTTCTAAATTAAGTTTTTTTGCATTTGTTATTAACTCGTTAGTATTCTTGGTTTTATTTTTTATCGGAATGGTCCATGTCGCCTAGTCTGCTCGCCATACTCCCGTTACTGTTGACCTTAACCTTAGCCCTGTTTTTACGCCGCACGCTGGTGGCGTTAGGCGTTGGTATCGTCTCTGGCGCCCTATTGATCGCCCAATTTGACCCACTGCAAACGGGGTTGTATTTGCTTGATATCGGTGTAAAACAATTTTATGCCCAAGGTGCTTGGCAAGCGTGGCATCTCAATGTGCTGTTCGCCATGTTACTGCTCGGTAGCATGACGCAATTGTTAGCACGTGGCGGTGCCGTGGGTCAGTTTGGTGATTGGCTATATAGCCGTATTCGTACTGAACGTCAGGCGCGTCTTGGGGTCGTATTTCTTGGTTGGTTAGTGTTTATCGATGGGATTTTCAGTTGTCTTGCTGTCGGCCATGTGTGTCAGCCGCTCAGCCAGCGTTATGGTATTCGCCATGAGCAGCTCGCCTATTTAGTTGATTCCAATGCTTCGCCTTTATGCGCGCTATTGCCTTTCTCCAGTTGGGGCCCTTATGTGATGGCGCTTATCGCGGGGATCAGCTTTTTGCCCGTGTCGCCGTTGGAAGCCTTTATTGAGGTGGCCTTATTTAACTTTTACGCCATAGTGACCTTAGGCTTGTCCGTGCTCGTCGCTTGGTATGGCGTAGGTTTTCACTCTTTTGTTGCTGCTACTGCTGTGGAATCTTCCAATACGGTCGAGGTTAAGGGAAATCCTTGGCTGCTCGCAATCCCTATGCTGACTCTGCTGTCTGCTTCAGTGGGATTAACTTTGTGGTCGGGGGCTCAGCAGGTCTCGTCTTGGGATGTGTCGCTCTGGCTGGCTAAGGCTGATATTGGCGCCTCTATGCGCGACGCTTGTTTGTTGGCGACCTTAGTCACTCTGATTATGCTGGGCTTGTCTGGGCGACGTTTAACGGTGTTAGTGGGGGACTTGAGCCACGGTGTGCGTATGATCGCTTTCGCCATTGCGATTTTGCTCTGTACTTGGATGATTGGCGCTGTGATCCAAGATCTTGGCGTGGCGAAATTGTTAGCTGCTTGGGCTAAGTCTTATCTTTCTCCGCACTTGCTGGTGGCGGGCATGTTTTTACTTTGCGCGATTATGGCTTTTGCGACGGGTTCAAGCTGGGGAACATTTGCGATTATGATCCCGATTGGCGCTGAGATTGCCCATAATTTAGATCCTCATCTGTTATTGCCTGTATTGAGCGCTGTGATGGCGGGATCAGTTTTTGGCGATCACTGCTCGCCCATCTCAGATACCAGCGTGCTCAGTGCGACCAGTTCAGGTTGCGCTCCCCATGACCATGTGGTGACTCAGTTGCCTTTCGCGTTAATCGCGGCGTGTTCGGCCTTGGTAGGATTCCAATTAGTGAATTTAGCTGTGGCGACGCCGTTAGTGTGGTTGGCCGTGGTGAGCTGTGGTCTCGGTTTATTTGCCTTGATGGCACGTTTCTACTCGCCTTGGCCTAAGTTAGCGGCGCAGACATAACGCCTGTTTATCGTTAAAATGGCCTATTCGGTTTGAGTGAAACCCTTTATTCAATGTACTGATTTAAGAGATGATCAATATGAGCATTACCCGTTTAGACGTTGGCACCCGCATGAGCAGCATAGTCATTCACCAAGGTACTGTGTATCTGTGTGGCCAAGTGGCCAAGGATAAGTATCAAGATATCACTGAGCAAACCGTCACTATGCTGGAGGAAGTCGATACCTTGTTAGCCCAGGCGGGGAGTTCACGTGAGCATATATTGTCAGCGACTATCTATCTGAAAGACATGGGTGATTACGATGCGATGAATGCCGTATGGGATGCTTGGGTGCCAAAAGGCCATGCACCAGCTCGCGCTTGCGTGCAGGCTGCTATTGCTGAGCCCGAATATTTGGTTGAAGTGTCTGTGATCGCGGCGATCCAGTGACCGATTTCAACCGATAAAATTATAGTTGCCATGTGTTGCCACTGTTAATCTTGTTTAGTGGCAATTAGCACCCTGCCAAATTCAGCATTCGCATCGGCAGGCGTGATGGCAACGATATGGTCGAGCCTAAGGGCGTGTTGAGTTTGCTGCTGGATAACAAGCCACTCGGTTTTGTCGGCTCTGGTCTGCGTGGTGATGGCTTGACCTTGGCACTGGGTGCCATCAATAAGCTCAATCTTGAGCTGATAACCGCGCAGGCAGGCAAGTTCGAGGTAATCGTAGTGTTCGCAGGGGATCATTTTATAGTCAGACATAGGTTTATCTCATTGGGAGTTCGACCCTATTGTGACAAAAATACTTGCCATTGGCATTATATGCGCGCCCCTCTTGACTTTATTCCTGTCGCTCCCTAGTCTGCTTGTTCAGTAATCAAGGTGGTATGCGATGGAAATAACTTACAATTTAAAACCTGCGTCCGAGCGCCGTACTGAGCAATTCAAGCCCGAGGGGAATGTGGGCTTTGGTAGCCTCAGAACCGATCATATGTTTTTGATGGATTATCATGACGGACAATGGTGCGATCCGCGCATCGTTCCTTATGGTCCATTTGAAATGGCACCGGGTGCAATGGCGTTGCATTATGGCCAGTCGATCTTCGAAGGCGCGAAAGCCTTTATGCACGAAGATGGCGAGATTTATACTTTCCGTATTAATAAGAATGCCGAACGGATGAATCGCTCCGCCGATATCGTCTGTATTCCTAACATCGATGAACAAGTGCAGATGGATGCGATCAATGCGTTGATCGATGTCGATCGTCTGTGGTTCCCGATGCAAGAAGGTGCGTGTCTGTATATTCGCCCCTTTATTTTTGCGACCGAAGACCGTCTCTCTGTGAGCCCAAGCACGCGTTATACCTTCTGTGTGGTATTAAGCCCAAGTGGTGCTTATTACGCCGCTGGCGTGAACAAAGGCATACGCTTACTGATCAGCAAGACTTTCCATCGTGCGGTATCGGGTGGCACTGGCGCATCAAAAGCGGCGGGTAACTATGCGGCTTCGTTGCGTGCGGGTAAAGCCGCGGCAGCCTTTGGTGCATCGCAAGTGTTATATCTCGACTCGACCAATCAACAGATTGAAGAAGCGGGCGCGATGAACCATTTCCACATCTTAAAAGATGGCACTGTGATTATTCCTACCTTCACAGATACCATTCTTAAGTCGATCACCTCGCAATCCATCATGGAATTGGGTGAGATGCTCGGATGTGAAGTGCGCCAAGAGACTGTCATGCTTGATCAATTTATCGCCGATATCGAATCGGGTGAAATTATCGAGGCGGGTGGTTTTGGTACGGCAGCCGTGGTTTCAGCCGTGGGCTCCTACATTTTTGAAGATGGCCACATAGTCACAGTTGGTAATGGTGAAGTGGGCGAGCATATTCAGCGCATCTACAAACTGTATACCGAAATCCAAAAGGGCCACATTCAAGGTCCTGAAGGCTGGGTTAAGCGTGTTGAACGTTTAGCAAAGTAAGGAATTTGTGGTGATGTTTAAAGGCTCCTAGGAGCCTTTTTTTATTGGCTGAATTTTGCGATGACATTGGTAGACTTCGCCTCAAATCAAATCAAATCAAATCAAATTAAAGTGGCTGTGGTTTAGAGTGATTCTTGAGTAAAGTTAAAAAGTCCGCGGCACTTAAGGGTTTACTGAGTAAGAAGCCTTGTACCTGATCGCAACCCTGCATTGCCAAGAAGTTGAGTTGTTCTTGGGTCTCTACGCCTTCGGCGACAACGTTGAGGTCTAAACTGTGGGCGAGGGCGATAATGGCGCTGGTGATGGCCGCATCGTCGGGATCGTTGGTGATATCTCTGACGAACTCTCGATCAATTTTCAGCGTGTCTATCGGGAAGCGTTTGAGATAACTTAGGCTCGAATAACCCGTCCCAAAATCATCCACCGCTATGGTTAAGCCTAGGGCCTTGAGTTTTGACAAAATACTGACCGACTCCTGCGGATTGCCCATGATCATCGACTCTGTCAGTTCAAGCTCAAGGGATTGTGCTGGTAGACCAGAAACTGCCAAGGCCACTTCTATGGTGGAGATAATATCAGCCTTAAGTTGGCGCGCCGATAGGTTAACGGCGACAGTGATACCATTGAATCCTAAGCTGTTCCATTCGGCTAATTGCTGGCAGGCTTGATTGATCACCCAATGGCCAATTTGGGTGATGATGCCGGTTTCTTCCGCCAGCGGAATAAACTCGACGGGGGAAATGGGGCCAAGTTCAGTGTGATGCCAACGTAAAAGCGCTTCTATCCCAGTCAGCGAGCCATCTTTTAAACAGAACTTAGGCTGATAAACTAAGCTCAACTCGTTGCGTTGAATCGCCTGTTTTAACCCACTTTCGAGTTGCACATGGCGCGTGGCAATTTCATTTAACTTAGAGGTGTAAAACTGGAAGTTATTCCTGCCTGATGATTTTGCGTGGTACATGGCAGTATCGGCAAATTTAATCAGCGAGTCGGCGTTGTCGGCATCGTTTGGATAGAGACTGATACCGATAGAGGTCGAAATGGTCAGCGTTTTATCGTCTAATAAAAAGGGCGTTTGGAATGCTCTGAGCACTTTTTCTGAGATCAAAGTAGCGGCTTTGGTTTTCGCTACCCCTTCTAAAATAATGGTAAATTCATCACCGCCTAGGCGTGCGACCGTATCGCCATCGCGCACTGCATTTTGCAGTCTTCTGGCAACGGCTTTGAGCAGTAAATCGCCGACATGGTGACCCATGGAGTCGTTGATATGTTTAAAGCGGTCGAGATCTAAAAACAGTAAGGCGACGATATTATTCGCTCTGTGCGCTTGGGTTATCGCGTGATTAAGCCTGTCTTGGAACAAGGTTCGGTTGGGTAGGCCAGTTAACGTGTCGAAACTGGCGAGGAAACGCAGATCTTCTTCGGCTTTTTTTCGCTCTGTAATGTCGGTAAATACCGCAACGAAGTGGCTGGTTTCACCTTTAATGTCGATAACTTGGTTGATCTCTAGCCAGACTAGAATTGCCTGCCGTTGTTTATTGCGGATCCACAGTTCCCCAACCCAATGTTTATGACGCAGCAGCTGCTGTTCAATGGTATTGAACAATTCACGCTGTTGGCGGCCAAAGGCTAAGTGAGTAAAATGTCTGTCGCTGATTTGGCGTTCTGTGTAGCCTGTTATCGTGCAAAATGCAGGGTTTACTGAGCGAATGCGATAGTCTAGGCCCGCTACGACAACGGCTTCATTCATGCTGTTGAGCACTTGTGAGGACAAGACCAACTCGTTCTCAATCAGCTTACGAGAGGTGATGTTACGGTTAGTCCCTGTCATGCGGATTGGATTATCTAAACTATCTTTTTCAACCACTTTGCCACGATCTAAAATCCATACCCAATTACCCGGTGAGCGTTCGACACGGTACTCGGCTTCGAAGAAAGGCGAACGACCTTGAAGATGTTCGTTAAGCTCAAGTTTGAATCTCTCTCTGTCTTCTGAGTGCATGCTCTCATGGGCAATATTGCTGCTATTCCAATGGGGAATCGAAGCATCCATATTGGTACGATAGACTCGATTTTCGGGGATGTTCCAGTCCCACATGCCATCGCCAGATGCCCACAGTGCCAGCTTTAGTCGCTCCTCAGAGGCGCGGATACTGGTTTCAAATTCACTTTGTATGTGACGTTTCTTTTTACGCCAGCGAATAATCCAAACCAGCAAGCCTAATGTGAGTAAGAAATAAAGGGCGTAGGCGAAATGAGTGCTATAGAAGGGGGCTTGTACATTCAGATCGACAAGCAGTGCATAGGCACCTGCTGAGTTGTATTGTAGGCCATGGCGAACATGCAATCGGTAATGACCAGGATTGATGTTAGTGAAGGTGATTTCATTGCCTGTGGGTAGCTCATGCCATTCGTTATCAAATCCTTCAAGATAATAGCTAAAACGATTTTTACCTGTGTAGCTGAAATCCAATGAGGTCACCTCAAAACTGATCAGCTGATCGCTATAGTCCATCACTATGCTAGGAGGATAACTTAAGTCGAGAATCGTATGGTCTTTTCCCGCAATGTTATAGCCTGTGAGCGCGACTTTAACATCGGGTCGTTGATCCGGAATCAACTTGGGATTAAAACGATTGATACCATTAATGCCACCAAACCAGAGATCGCCATCGCTGTCTTGCAGTTTTACACCACCGTTAAACTCCAGCGCCTGTAATCCCTCTTGCTCGTTGAATATGATGACACGATTGGTTTTAGGATTTAGTTTGCCTATGCCCGCATTACTGCTAAACCAAATATTATGTTGTTGGTCTTCTAATAAGGCGTAGATAGTATCGCTTGATAATCCCTGATCGCGGGTGTAATGGGTAAAACCTGCATTGGCATCTTGAGAAGGTAATATACTGATGCCACCATGGGTGGCGAACCACACCTCGCCCGCCTGAGTCACTAAAATATCGCGGACACGGTTATTGATTAAGCTTTTCTTATTAGCAGCTTGATGGAAGTAAGATTTCCCTATACCCGTCTGCATGTCCAGTTTCAACAAACCATCGAGTGTACCAATCCATAGCGTATCTTTATGTGCTCTTAGGATTAAAAGTTGGTTTTGTGCTGGAGAGAAATGGTCAATATTCGCCAATGAGATAAAAGTGAACTCATCGTTATCTATAGCCTTGCGATAGAGGGCGTGAGTCGTTGCTACCCAGAGATGGCCTTGATCATCAATTTCTAGATTACGAATATAATTGGCTTCAGAGCCTTGATCCGTACTTGCAGTGACCTTGAGTAATTGGAATTTTCCCTCTGGTGACAACCGGCCGAGTCCATAGTTAGTCGCAAACCAGAGCACGCCTGCTTTGTCTTGATCAATATCTCGCAGGGTGAGATTTAAATTGCGTTGATGCATCCCTAAGGCGTTCGCAAATCGCTCCGTAAAGTGCTCATATTGCCCGTTCGTTAACATGCGCTTAAGCCCTGCGCCTTCAGTACCTATCCAGAGGGCATCATCTTTACTGCGGAACAAGGTGCGAATATTGTTACTCTGTTGCGACAGATCTGGGGTGTATTCGAAAATATGCTGAAAATACTGGCGGCGGGTATTTATTTTATCTAAGCCCGAATAACTGGCGCCTAACCATAAATTACCAAAGGGATCTTGTAGCAAACTCAGTATGTTGTTTTCACTGATACTGTTGGTGCGCTTAGGATCATACCTGTGGTAAGTCGCATTGAATGCTTTGTTGTTTCTCTCCAGTTGAATAAGACCCGCTTCAGGCCCGACGACCCAAAAATCACCCTGTTCAGTTTGGATAAAATCCTTGATATAAGGCACGTTATCGTAGGTCTGCCAAAGGATTTCGCCCTGTTGCGAGGCTAAGTTGTAGTGCCATAGCTGTCCACCGAGCGCTAAGCTGATCGAATAGGCCGAGTTCGCTTTAATTTGATAGGCCGTGACATTTTGCGGCACGTTCAAGCGGGTGATGGTATTTGCACTGACAGCAAAGGTGCCGCTATCTTGGGTTCCAGCTAACAGATAAGTGTTTTCAACATTGGCTAGGCTTGTGATATGGGGTTCGACACTATTACCTAAACTTACTTGGGTAATGCGTTTAGTTTTGATCGATAGGGAAAATAGTCCTGCTTTAGTACCAATCCAGAGTGTATTACCCACTATGCTGAGTTTAGTGGTGCGGGGATCGGTTAAGCCTTGTTCTTGGCCAAAGTGTTCAAAGGTCCCAGTGCTCAAATCGAGTCGATTGACTCCTTGGCTGAACGTGGAAACCCAGATGTAGCCTTCTGAATCTTGAATAATGTCAGAGACATAACTTTCAGAAATACTGTTAGGATCGTTGGGTGAGTGGGTGAAAATATTGAAGTTATGACCATTATAGGCATGCAAACCATCTTGAGTGCCAATCCACAACATGCCAGCACTGTCCATAAACAGGCTGGTAATTGTATTCTGGTTGAGACCATCTTCACTGCGAATATGTTCAAATTTAAGCTGTGTAAAAGCCGCACTCAAGGGTTGCGTTAATCCATTGCACGATATCCCCCACAAACTTAGGATACAAAGCGCGCTTAGCAGAAGCTTGTGGATTAGTTGACTCAAATTTTCCCCTACCAAAAAACGGACCCATCCTGATTAGGTTTCTATTTAGTTTAGTTCTTAGCCTAGACCTTAAATGCCATTTTGTTGTAAAAATTTAGCTTAAATAACTGACTTGGTTTAAAAATAACCAAAATCGATGGGCGCGATTCTATCACCGATCATGCGATAGCTTAAATATACTGTTTCAGTGTCTTTGTGCTGATTATGCCGAGTTTGTTTTCTGGTGTTTAAGCCTAAGAATCTTAGCACTGTTTAAGATAGGCCAACATATTATGCTGCGACAAATACGGCGAAAATCAGTGCGTGGGGTCACTAAAATCACGAGGGCGAATAGAAAAAGACCTTGCCGGAAGGGGGAGAAGCAAGGTCTTTGGTTGAACTATTTTAAGGCTATAGCGGGTGCATCTCAGTTATGGCCATAAACGAGGTCAAGATCTAAATAAACGATTAGAAACAATCGCTCGGTACGCGCACAAAACCTTCCATCAGCACCCGAGCGCTGCGGCTCATAATGGCTTTAACCACAGTCCACTGCCCGTCAACCACTGACGCCTCTGCGCCGACGCGCAAGGTGCCTGAGGGATGACCAAAGCGTACCGCATCCATTTTGCCCTGAGTGTCACCGCCTGCGGCTAAGTTGACTAAGGTGCCGGGAATGGCTGCTGCCGTGCCAATTGCCACTGCCGCCGTGCCCATCATGGCGTGGTGCAACTTACCCATAGACAGGGCACGCACCAGTAGGTCGATATCCTCTGCAGCCACTGATTTTCCGCTCGAAGACACATAGGTCTGTGGTTTGGCGACAATGGCAATTTTAGGGGTATGCTGGCGTGATGCGGCTTCATCTATATGTGAAATCAATCCCATACGCACTGCGCCATAGGCACGAATAGTCTCAAATTTGGCAAGGGCGGCGTTGTCGCTATTAATATCATCCTGCAACTCAGTGCCTGTGTAGCCTAAGTCTTCTGCATTGATAAATATGGTGGGAATGCCGGCGTTGATCATAGTGGCGTTAAAGCTTCCTATCCCCGGCACGTCTAGCACATCGACAAGATTGCCGGTCGGGAACATGCTGCCACCGTCTCCATCCTCGTCAGCAGCCGGATTCATAAACTCGATTTGTACTTCGGCGGCGGGAAAGGTTACACCATCGAGCTCAAAATCACCGGTTTCTTGCACTTCACCGTTGGTGATAGGCACATGGGCGATAATGGTTTTGCTTATGTTGGCTTGCCAAATTCGCACTGTGCAGATGCCATTTTGTGGAATACGGTCGCCATCTATTAAGCCATTGCTGATAGCAAAGGCACCGACGGCGGCGGTTAAGTTGCCGCAGTTACCACTCCAATCGACAAAGGGTTTGTCGATAGCCACTTGGCCAAAGAGGTAATCCACATCGTGATCGGCCTGAGTGCTTTTGGATAAAATCACGGTTTTACTGGTGCTCGAGGTGGCGCCGCCCATGCCATCGATTTGCTTGCCGTAAGCGTCTGGGCTGCCAATCACCCGCAGCAGTAGGGCATCACGGGCTGGGCCGGCAACTTGTGCTGCTTCGGGCAAATCCTGCAAGCGGAAAAACACGCCCTTACTGGTGCCGCCACGCATATAGGTTGCGGCGACTTTGATTTGGGGCGGGAAAAGATGATTACTCATGCTATTAACTCCAAAGGGAATAGCGATACAGGTTAGTGTCGATATCAAAGGCGGTGATGCTCAATTGGCATGACCGCCTTTTTTGCGCGAGTGTTACTTCAGGTTTGACTCTAAAAAGTCCTGCGCGAAGCGTTGTAATACACCGCCGGCCTCGTAGATTGACACTTCTTCGGCGGTATCGAGACGACAGGTGACTGGCACTTCGATGCGCTCACCGTTTTTACGGCTGATAACGACAGTCAAATCCGCTCGTGGCGCTGGCGTGCCGAGCACATCGAACACTTCGGTGCCGTCTATGGCATAAGTTGCACGATTGTCACCGGCTTTAAATTCCAGCGGCAATACGCCCATGCCCACTAAGTTAGTGCGGTGAATACGCTCGAAACCTTCGGCAACAATGGCCTCAACGCCCGCTAAACGTACGCCTTTGGCGGCCCAGTCACGGGATGAACCTTGGCCGTAATCCGCACCCGCTATGATGATCAGCGGCTGCTTACGTTCCATATAGGTTTCAATCGCTTCCCACATACGGGTCACTTGGCCTTCGGGTTCGATACGGGCCAATGATCCTTGCTGTACTTTGCCATCAACCAGCGCCATTTCGTTTTTAAGCTTAGGGTTGGCAAAAGTCGCGCGCTGTGCGGTTAAGTGATCGCCGCGATGGGTGGCATAAGAGTTAAAATCTTCTTCTGGCAAGCCCATCTTGTGCAGGTATTCGCCGGCGGCACTGTCCATCATAATGGCATTCGATGGTGATAAATGGTCGGTAGTGATGTTGTCACCCAGTACCGCTAGCGGTCGCATGCCCTTGAGTGCGCGTTCACCCGCCAATGCGCCTTCCCAGTAAGGAGGGCGGCGAATATAAGTAGATTGCGGACGCCAATCGTACAGCGGACTAATTTGCTCGCCGTAATCGACGGCTAAATCGAACATAGGCTCGTACACTTTGCGGAACTGCTCGGGTTTAACACTTTTGGCAATCACGGCATCGATTTCTGCATCCGATGGCCAAATGTCGATTAGCTTGACCGGGTTACCGTCTTTATCTAATCCCAGCACATCCTTTTCGATATCGAAACGTATGGTGCCGGCAATCGCGTAGGCGACCACCAATGGTGGCGAGGCCAAGAAGGCTTGTTTGGCATAGGGATGGATGCGGCCATCGAAGTTACGGTTACCCGATAATACCGCGGTGGCGTACAAGTCACGGTCGATGACTTCTTTTTGAATCACATGATCCAGTGCGCCGCTCATACCGTTACAGGTAGTGCAGGCAAAGCCGACGATCCCAAAGCCAAGTTGTTCCAGTTCGGGCAAAAGATTGGCGTCTTCCAAGTATAACTGCACCGCTTTGGAGCCGGGGGCCAATGAGGTTTTGACCCAAGGTTTACGGCTCAAGCCTTTGGCGTTAGCGTTACGGGCAATCAGGCCAGCGGCAATTACGTTGCGTGGGTTGCTGGTGTTGGTACAGCTAGTGATGGCGGCGATGATCACTGCGCCATCTGGCATTAGGCCAGGTTCGTTTTCGACTACACCGCTAATGCCGCGCTGAGCCAATTCTGATGTTGGCACCCGAGCATGTGGATTAGACGGGCCAGCAATGGTGCGCACCACTGACGAGAGGTCAAAGTGTAATACGCGTGGATATTCGGCCTGTTTTAAGTCGTCGCTCCACAAACCTGCAGTTTTAGCATAGGTTTCAACCAGTTTGACTTGCTCGGCTTCGCGGCCCGTTAAGGTCAAATAATCCAGCGTTTGTTGATCGATATAGAACATGGCGGCGGTGGCGCCAAATTCAGGCGTCATGTTCGAAATGGTGGCGCGATCGCCGAGTGTCAGCGCCGCGGCGCCTTCGCCGAAGAACTCTAAGTAAGAAGACACAACTTTTTGTGCGCGTAAAAATTCGGTCAGCGCCAGTACGATATCGGTCGCTGTGATGCCAGCTTGCGGCCTGCCCGTGAGCTCGACACCGATAATGTCTGGTAGGCGCATGTAAGAGGCGCGGCCCAGCATGACACTTTCTGCTTCTAGTCCGCCGACACCAATGGCGATAACGCCCAGTGCATCTACGTGTGGTGTGTGGCTGTCGGTGCCGACTAGAGTATCTGGGAAGGCAACGCCGTCACGGGCATGGACCACGGGTGACATACGTTCTAAGTTAATTTGGTGCATGATGCCATTACCCTGAGGAATAACATCGATGTTTTTAAAGGCCTTTTGTGTCCAATTAATAAAGTGGAACCTGTCTTCATTGCGTCTGTCTTCGATGGCGCGGTTTTTCGCAAAAGCGTCTTTATCGAAACCGCCAAATTCCACCGCCAGTGAGTGATCGACAATTAATTGAGTTGGCACCACTGGGTTCACTTTAGCGGGATCGCCCCCTTTAGCCGCAATCGCATCACGCAGACCCGCAAGGTCAACGAGGGCGGTTTGGCCTAAAATATCGTGGCACACCACGCGGGCAGGAAACCAAGGGAAATCCAACTCTTGCTTAGATTCAATAATCTGTTTTAGCGAGGCGGTTAAGTCCGCTGGATCGCAGCGGCGGACTAAGTTTTCCGCCAGCACGCGCGAGGTATAAGGCAGCTTGGCGTAGCTGCCTGGCGCAATGGCTTCGACGGCTTCGCGGGTATCGAAGTAATCGAGTTTGGTGCCTGGTAAGGGCTTGCGATATTGGGTGTTCATAACAGTGCTCATAACATCATCCATTTCGGAAAATGAAGTTGGCGCGAGCATCACATTGAGTGAAATCTCGCGCCAAGTGGGGTCAGTTTTGCTTAACGGTTGGCAATCGGTACCACTTTGCGCGGTGCCACGCCCACATAATCGGCACTTGGGCGGATGATGCGGTTGTTAGAACGTTGCTCCATCACGTGCGCCGCCCAGCCTGTTACCCGTGAACACACGAAGATAGGCGTAAACAATTTAGTTGGAATATCCATGTAGTGGTACGCGCTGGCGTGGAAAAAATCTGCATTACAGAAGAGCTTTTTCTGTTCCCACATCAGGGCTTCGCAGGCAACCGATACTCGATATAGGCGGTCGTCACCGTTGGCTGCCGCCAGTTTTTCTGACCATTCTTTGATGATGGCATTACGTGGATCGCTGTCGCGGTAAATCGCATGGCCGAAGCCCATGATTTTATCTTTACGCTCCAGTTTACCCATTAAGATGTCGCGGGCATCGGCTTCATCTTTCATGTCTTGAATGAGTTCCATCGCCGCTTCGTTTGCGCCGCCATGCAGCGGGCCGCGCAGTGAACCAATGGCACCAGTGACGCATGAATGCATGTCTGACAGGGTGGAAGCACAGACGCGAGCGGTAAAGGTTGATGCGTTAAACTCATGTTCTGCATAAAGAATCAAGGATACGTCCATCACTTTTGCATGCAGTTCAGACGGCGCTTTACCGTGTAATAAATGCAGGAAGTGCGCGCCAATTTGGTCGTCATCGGTTTCAGTGTCTATACGCACACCGTCGTGACTAAAGCGATACCAGTAACAGATGATTGATGGGAAGGCGGCTAATAGGCGATCGGTGATTTCACTCTGTTCGCTAAAGTTGTGCTCGGCTTCTAAATTGCCCAGCATAGAGCAACCCGTACGCATCACATCCATTGGATGAGTGTCAGCAGGAATGCGCTCTAACACTTCTTTTAAGGCTTGTGGCAGACCGCGAAGGCCTTTGAGTTTGGTTTTGTAAGCATCTAATTGTGCTTGCGTTGGCAGCTCGCCGTAAAGAATGAGATAGGCGACTTCTTCGAAGGTGGCGTTTTCACCGAGATCTTTGACGTCATAACCACGGTACGTGAGGCCCGAGCCTGACACGCCCACTGTGCTTAATGCGGTTTCGCCCGCACTTTGGCCACGTAGTCCAGCGCCGCTTAACTTTTTACCTTCTGACATAATGTAATCCTTCCGTTAACGCTATTTGATTATTGCCAGCGCCGAGCGCTGGCGTTTATTGGTTAAGGCTGCTGATGTAGGGCGGCAGCTTGTCGGTTATTTATCTTGGCTAAATAGTTGATCTAACTTGTCTTCAAAGGCGTGATAGCCCAAGTATTGATACAAGTCTTTACGGGTTTGCATAGTGTCGAGCACGTTACGTTGATGACCATCATTCATTAGCGCTTGCATCACGTTCAGTGCCGCTTGGTTGGCTGCGCGGAAAGTGCCGAGTGGATAGAGCACCATGTCGGCACCCGCCTCGGCGAGTTCTTCTTTATTGAACAATTGGGTTTGACCAAATTCGGTCATGTTGGCCAAAATCGGTGCTTTGACTTGGGCTTTAAAGTGGCGATATTGGTCTAGCTCAGTTAAGGCTTCGGCGAAGATCATGTCGGCACCGGCGGCGATATAGGCTTTTGCGCGCTCAATACCCGCTTCTAAGCCTTCCACGGCGACCGCATCGGTTCGCGCCATGATCACAAAGTTAGGATCGGTACGGGCATCGACCGCCGCTTTAATGCGATCCACCATTTCTTCTATGCTCACGACCGCTTTGTTAGGTCTGTGGCCGCAACGCTTTTGCGACACTTGATCTTCCATGTGCACAGCAGCGACGCCGATTTTTTCGAATTCTTTGATGGTACGAGCAATGTTGAATGCGCCGCCCCAGCCAGTATCGATATCGACCAATAAAGGCACCTGCGTGGCAGAGGTGATGCGGCCTGCATCAATCAGCACGTCATTCATTGAGGTCATGCCCAAGTCAGGCAAACCGTAGGAAGCATTGGCAACGCCAGCGCCCGAAAGATACAAGGCTTGGAAGCCTGTTTGTTCTGCCATTAAGGCAAAATAGGCATTGGTGGTGCCGACGATTTGTAACGGTTTGGCCTTAGCAAGAGCTTGGCGAAAACGTAATCCTGCGCTTTGGGTCATGGTCTTGTCCTTATCCTTTTCCATTTATGGGAAGTGGGCATAGTGAGCCGTATAAACTTAGCTGATGTTGGCTAAGGTTTCTTTTGCGGCTGCATTGGCTTGCAATTCAATTAAGCGTAATTCGGTATTTTTACGCCCCTGTTCGATATGGCGGCGCATCAGCAAACTGGCGAGTTCACCATCGCGCTGGGCAATGGCTTCGACTATGCGTCTGTGCTCGGCAATGGCTTTCACGGGGCGATTTTTATTAGTGCACTGGTAGCGATACATACGTAGCAGGTGGTACAGGCCGCCGACTAAGGTTTCCTGCAGATGCTTGTTACCGCTGGCTTGAATAATTTGGTAGTGAAAATCGACATCGCCTTCCTCTTGGAAGTAAGTATCTCCCTTGGCGAGCGCCGCTTCTTGAGTTGCGAGTAGATCTTCTAACTTGGCTAATTGTTCTGGGGTGATACGACTGGCGGCCAGTTCGCAGGCCATGCCTTCGAGTACGCTACGCAGTTGATATAAGTCGTTAAGTTCGCTCACTGTCAGTTGTGCGACGCGGGCGCCAACATGGGGCGCACGCACCACTAAGCGTTGTCTTTCTAAGGTTTGCAGGGCTTCGCGGGTCGGGCCGCGGCTGATGCCGTATTTTTCGGCCAATGCTTGCTCGTTAATCTTGCTGCCTGCAGGCAGTTCGCCCTTGATGATGCTGGTTTGGATCTGCACCAAAATTTGATCGGCTAATGTGGTCGACGTCTTATCTGCCGAGGTCGATTTGACCTTGTGCAGGTGGGGAACTTGAGTGTCATCAGAAACGAACGTCGTGTCTTGCTTCAACATAGAGCGCATCACTATTAATAGGATTGTCGACAATGGGTAAAAAATAGCCCTCCCTTGGTGGATTGTCAACAATGTGTTTACTTAGACGTAAGTCTATATTTCAATGGGCTCCTGATTTTGCTGTTGATTTTTATCGTTTTATTTTAATTTATTCGTTTTTAATATTTTATTTTATGAATTTTTAAATATCAAATTGTCAACAATGATGTGGTTTTCATCTTCCGACTTCGTTGCGGATGTTGATGGTTTGGGGAAAATCGTCCAAATGCATTTGGCATGTTTATCCTTCGCGTTATGCTATGGGCGGAATGAGACATTTGGGGATGACAGTGGAAAAAGTGTTAGTGAGCAGTTGTTTACTCGGGCAAGCGGATTGGACAGCGCATCTTAACTGCCCAAGGTGAGGATGTGACCCACACTTTTAGTCTGGGAGCCGATCTCGCGCTTAAGCTGGCGCAGCAACACGGGATTAAAGTGGCGATTTTAAAAGCCCGCAGTCCATCCTGTGGTAATAGGCAGATCTACGATGGTCAATTTGCAAAACAGTTAATTGCGGGGCAAGAATTAACGGCTGAAAAACTCAGTGCCGCAGGAATAACTGTATTCAATGAATTGGAGTTATCCGCTGCAGCGGCATGCGTTGCTGAACTAGAGCAAAGCTAGAGGCGAGCTAGCTTGCTTGAGTGTGATTAGTGCTGGTGGCGCTATCCGCGACATTTTGATTTGTTTGCAGTAACGCATGAATTTGTTGATCTTTTTCCGCCCACACTTGGTTTAACCAGCGTTGGAACTCGACGCGATACTCAGACTCAGAGAAATAACGCGTTGGATCGACTTGAGGTACGGGCAGGGCGTTGATCCGCACGATAATCTTGCTGACCTTGCCGTTCATCACCCCAAACAGAATATCGTCAGGCGCATCTGGGTAGACAATTGTCATATCCAGCAGGTTAGTAAATTGCTCACCCATGGCCGATAGGGTAAAAGCGATTCCACCTGCTTTAGGGCGTAACAAATGTTGATAAGGCGAGTTTTGGCGTTGATGTTTATCACGGGTAAACCGGCTGCCTTCAACATAGTTAATGATTGATGTGGGCATATTTTTAAATTTTTCGCAGGCGCGGCGTGTGGTCGCTAAATCTTTGCCCTTAAGCTTTGGATTCTTCTTGAGTTTTGCAGGGCTGGTTCTGTTCATAAATGGCATATCCAGCGCCCAACAACCCAGTCCCATAATCGGCACATAGATGAGTTCTTTTTTGAGGAAGAACTTCAGCATAGGAATATGGTTGCGTAACACATAAGTTTGCGCGGCGATATCGAAGCCACTGAGGTGGTTGCTGATCAGCAAGTACCAGCTGTTTTTATCGAGTCCTTCGAGCCCTTCGACATCCCACTCAATTTTAGCGATCAAATACAAGATGCCACCGTTGCAGCAGGCCCACGCCCACATAAAACGATTCATAACCGCAGTCACCGCATTACGTGCACTTTGCGCTGGCATCACGAGTTTTACGACTCCGCCTATGCTGATAAGCGAGCCCCATACGGCGGTATTAATGATCAGCAAGCTTAAGCTCAGCATAAACAACACTGGCCCGGGCAGGAAATTCAACATAGTGGCGTTACCTTTATTCTTTATTCGCTTGGCTAGCGAGTTGGCTTAACACTTGATCCTTAGTGAGCCAGAGTTGATTCAGTTGTTCTTGGAAGCCAATTTTAAAATCGCGGTCATTCATATAATCGCCGCGCATCGCAGGATCAATATCAGAAACCTTGATGTGTACTTTAACGCTTGGCAACTTACCTGTCAGGTAGTCCCAATAGCTTGGCACTGCGTCTGGGTAATAAATGGAGACATCGACGAGCTTGTGGATCTGTTCACCCATGGCCGATAGCGCGAAGGCCATGCCGCCTGCTTTAGGTTTTAACAAATGTTGGAACTGTGAGTTCTGCTTTTGATGTTTAGCTTTACTGAAGCGCGTGCCTTCGACAAAGTTCATCACACTTACAGGTTTAGCCTTGAACTTAGCACAGGCTTTACGTGTAATTTCAATGTCTTTGCCCTTTAGCTTAGGGTTTTTACGTAGCTGTGCCGTGCTATAACGGCGCATAAACGGAAAATCGAGCGCCCACCAAGCTAGGCCTAAAATCGGCACAAAAATCAGTTCTTGCTTGAGGAAAAACTTCAAGAAAGGGATTTTTCGATTAAAAATCCGCTGCAGGATCAGGATATCGACCCAAGACTGGTGGTTGGCAATCACCATGTACCATTCTTTAGTGGAAAAGTCGGTGTCACCACTCAGTTCAATCTTAACGGGATGTAAGCAGCGTTCAATTACGCCATTAACACTGATCCAAGCGCTGGCACAAAAATCGAGTACATGGCTAGTTGCAGTCCTTAACGAACTGATAGGTATCAGTTTTATAAAACTGACCAACAGGATTGGGATTGTCCAAAAGACGGTATTTATAACGTAGCCTAAAAATGCGATACAGCCTTTTATCTGTGAAAACAGCGTTTCCATCCGAGCCCCCTGACAAAAATTGGAGGCCTATGTTACTCGGTGTCGGCGTTTGGCTCAATCTTAGGCACTGCTGGTCGGTGCATTTGTTAACATTTATTCCCAGGCAAACTTAATATTGCTGGGATAAGCGGGCGAGTAATCTATCCATGGCGCGATAACCCAGTGCTTGGGCAAGATGGCGGCGTTCTGTGTTAGGCACTTGTTCCAGATCGGCAATCGTGCGCGCAACTCTTTGTATACGATGAAAACTGCGAACCGAGAGGCCAAGCTTTACCACGCTTTGCTCCAAAAACACTAAATCAGCGTCACTGAGTCCGCTAAAGCGTTTCAATTGTTTCCCTGTGAGTTCACTATTGAGCACACCAGCACGGGCGAGTTGTAGCTCACGTGCTAGTTTCACTCGTTTGGCGATATCTTGGCTGGTTTCTGTCTGCGGCGCGGCTTGAGTTAAGGTGCCCGCGGGGAGTTTGGGGACTTCAATGGTTAAATCGAAACGGTCGAGAAACGGGCCTGAAAGCCGCGAAAGATAACGCTGAATTTGTTCTGGGCTCGATCTGTGTTGGCTATCGATATCGCCACTCGGGCTGGGATTCATCGCCGCGATTAATTGGAAGCGACTCAAGAATGTTAGCTTAGCGGCGGCGCGGGAAATCACTACTTCGCCGGTTTCCATCGGTTCGCGCAGGCAATCTAAGACTTTACGCGGAAATTCAGCCACTTCATCCAAGAATAATACACCGCGATGGGCGAGGGAGATTTCACCGGGTTTTGGAATACTGCCACCGCCCACGAGGGAAATCGAAGAACTCGTGTGGTGCGGCGCCCTAAATGGTCGCTGTAAAAAATGCTGCGGTTTAATGTCGAGTCCAGCAACGGAATGAATTGCTGCTACTTCTAATGCTTCCTCATAATTAAGCGCGGGCAATAGCGCCATCATGCGGCTAGCAAGCATGGTTTTGCCTGTACCCGGCGGCCCAAGCATCAAGAGGTTATGGTTTCCCGCCGCGGCAATTTCGAGTGCTTGCTTGGCCTGATATTGGCCAATCACATCGCTCAGGCAAGTATGGGACTCAGGCGTCTCTTGGCTTATCCATTCTAATTGCGGCGCTAACGTCGGCAGTTGGTTTTGCCCCTGTAAATAGGCGGCCAGACTTTGAAGGTGCGAGCCAAACAACACATTGGGATAGCCGACTAACTCGGCATCGTGGCGATTATCCAGCGGCAATATCAAAGTATGGTCTTGGCGCTTTGCGGCGATAATCGCCGGTAATAATCCTTGGCAATAACGTATGTGCCCAGACAATGCCAGTTCACCGACAAACTCGAGATTTTTTAGGCTATTAAGGGGGATTTGTTCTGATGCAGCCAATATGCCTACGGCTATGGGTAAGTCGTAGCGGCCACCTTGTTTAGGTAAATCTGCTGGCGCGAGATTGACTGTTATCCGCCGCATTGGAAACTCGAATCCCGCATTGATCAGCGCGCTGCGCACCCGCTCGCGGGCTTCTTTTACCGACGCTTCGGGTAATCCCACCAGATTAAATGCCGGTAAGCCATTGCTCAGATGCACCTCAACTGTGACTTGGGGCGCTTCGACCCCACAACTGGCTCGGGTATTGACGCAGGCAATCGCCATAAACAAATCCTTTTGTTGTTCATTTCGCACAGAATTTGAGTGTAGCAGTAATTGACGTTAGGGGTTTTCGATTAACTTGGTCATTCGCCTCATCAGTAAGCTGCTGAATCTGGCTATACCGTTCCTGTGATAGCTTTGGCAAATTGCCATATTGGACGATAGCAAATAGTTGATAGAAATGATAAAAAGCAAACATTGGAGTCCTGAGGTTAATATGGATATGTTGTTAGCAGAAAATTCCCCCATTCGTCAGCAGCTGCTAGAGCAAAAGCTGGCGCAGTTTAAAGACCCGCATCTTGCCCATACGCTTTCGGCATTTATTCGAAGTAGTGTCGATCTCTATCCCTGTGCAATCGAGGACTATACCCAGTTAGGTAATAGCCGACTGGGTGGATTGCCGGATTTGCCTGTTGGCATGGATTATCCGGTGACTTTGGTAGGAAGGGAGGAGATGTTGGATGGCTATGTTGAGAGCTTTGGCCATACCCGTGAGTTTATTAATGAGCATTGGCGGGAGGACTGGCAGGACGATTGGGAGACAGATGAGGCGCATCTTTGGGACTGGGACGAGGCGGCGCAAGCCTTCCGTGTGCCCATGCAATTTATCGCACAGCTCAACTGTAGCGACCTGAAGGCGTTTCAATCTTATTTACCTCGAGAAGGGCGATTGTTGTTCTTTTTGGAGCGCTGGCGATTCTCGGAAATGCTTCGCGGCCATGTCTATTATGTCGCTGAGGATCAGCAGCTTAACTCTGGGGAAGCGATTGCCGAACTTAAGTTCGACGATGCGGTATGTGCAAACTATGAGTATGAGGCGGCTTATCAACTTCAGGGGATTGCCAGCATTAAGATGATAGCCCCTGACATGATTAATAGTGACAACCCGCATTTAGTAAAGTTAGCCAAGGCACGTTTACAAGCGCTACCAGAACCGCAACAAGCTATGGTGCTGGAGGCTCTAGCGGTTGTGGATGATGAATTGGCACCAGAGTGGCAAGATCAGCTCAAGGGCTATGAGCTGATACAATTGAATGAGCACGGGTTCATCCCTGGCCAGATTCTCACTCAATCGCAATGGGCTAATACCGAGTGGCAGCCATCCAGCTTGCAGTCATTGCTGGTCCCCGAGCAGCCGCTGCCGTATTACAATGGTATCGCCAGCATTAATGGCCATGGCGATAGTCGCTATAAAGCCCCCGAGCTCCACGCTGCGGCTGAGTTAGGCGGCAATGCCGAAGATTATCTAGTACTGTTCAAAGTCGTCTACAGTGAGCATTCTATGCAATTGAATTTTATTATCCACAGGGATGATTTAGCGTTAGGAAAATTCGATCGCATTTACTGCATATATGATTATTAGCGTATTGAAAGGTTGGCTATAACCAACCTTTTTGTTTGGCGATGCGGGCTACACAGCACTTGGAGCACATAGAGATGATTGGAGATGTATGTTGCGACCGATTAAAAGAAGAGTCGCACAATTTCGTGCCTTTGAGTGAATATAAGTTATAAAGGATTGATTCTGGGAGAAATAATTACGACTGAATAGATTAAGTGATTGATATTTATATTTAATTATTTCAATCAGTTAATGGCAATTAGTCAACCTATGCCATTATATGAGGGCATCGTTGAGCAGCCTCATTTGGTTTACCCTCCAATGAAAATCATGGTTCTCCTCACGATATTCATTCACCTCGGCCGTTTGGCCGCATTAACGGCTAGAGTGAACTCGTGTACCTTGTGACTCTATATGACGAACCAATACGAACCAACAACTTACCCTTTTAAAACGTTTAAGTCCCAGTCATTTTCTCAACGGTTAGGCCACAAACTGACCTATAAGACAGTCAGCAATGACTCATAAATATTCTGCGAATGAGCCGCTCGATCTCCCTATACCGATGGGGTGTCGGAATAAATAGTCAGCATATAAAGTATACTTTGTATCATTTTGTGGTTTAATCGAAACATCTGCTGCTGGTTTTAGCAACATTTTGGGCGGCGATGCGGTAACAAGGTTGTGAATCGATAATAAGAAAGTGACCTCTTGTGAAGGATGACATTTGAGGGAACATGGTCGAGGAGAACTCGCCTATGCGTTCGTGGATGTTAGCGTGTGTGTTTATCTGTACTGCGGGGTTTGGTGGGGCAGTTTGGGCTAAACTCGATGTCGTATTTTTTAATCCCGGGGCTGTCGATGACAGTTTTTGGGGGGACGTCGACCAATTGATGCTGGAGGCGGCGACGACACTCGATATTAAGCTCGAAATCATTCATTCCGATCGCAATCATTTCAAGATGATCACCCAACTCAATGAGTTGTTAGCTTCCACAAAGGTACTGCCCAATTACGTTATTCTGGTTAATGAAAAACAATCCGCGATAAAAATGCTGCAAGCGCTTTACTCCCATCCCATCTATGTGCAATTGATTTTAAACGATATTTCTATCGGCGAACGTGATGTTTTACTGCAAGATCCCCATTGGCAAGAATATCTGTTACCCGCCATTATTCCCGATAATTACGCTATAGGTTCGGCGACCGCTAAGGGCTTAATGGATGACTTAGAGGGAAAGCAGGCTAAAGTTTTGTTGATTTCGGGCGATAAGTCGACGCCTGCTTCAGTACTTCGTACCCAAGGTGCCAGCGATTATTTCTTTATGCAGCCCAATGCCACTCTGACTCAAACGGTTTATGGCCAATGGAGTGACGCAGTAGCTTATGGTCAAGCGCTCACTCTGCTGAACCGTTATCCCGATCTAAACGTGATTTGGACCGCCAGTGATCGTATGGCAATTGGAGTGCTTAAAGCATTGAAGGAAAAAGGCTTAGTCTCGGGTAAAGATGTATTTGTCAGTACGATCAATACGTCACCTGAGATTTTACAGCTTTGTCGCCAACACGCGGTGAGCATTATTGGTGGCGGGCACTTTATGGCTGGCGCGTTAGCTTTGGTTGAGTTGCAATATTATCAGCAGCATAAGCGCTATATTCCCTATGACAATGTCACCTTGTTCGGCGTTTTACTGCCTGATTCGGCATTTTATCAAATGTTAGTTGCTCGGGATTGGCCGCAGATTTTCCAGTCTCAGATTTTGAATAAGTTGCCCTTCAAGGCGTAATAACGGGTGTACATGAAGCATCGAAATCATTCTATTAGTCATAAGATGACGCTGACCATCATCGGGGTGAGCTCATTTTTTGCCGTGTTAACTATGCTGGTGCAGTTGATTTGGAACTATCAGGATAGTATCGACAACGCCACGTCGGATATCCGCGAATATTCAGAATCTATTCTGCCGAGCGTGGCGAAGTCGCTGTGGGATGTCGACCGCAGCCTGCTATCTGATTTGCTCTCTGGTTTAGGGATGATGCCGTTAGTGTCGAGTGTGCATTTAGACAGTATCGACGGCGTTACTATGCAGCTGGGTAAACCGCTGTTAACCGATGATGAGTCGCAAACTCTGTTTCATTATCCGGTGACTTATCAAGACCAGCCGATCGCTACTTTAACCGTAGGCTTAGACACCAACCAGCTTTACTACGAGCTGTGGCGGCAGTTGATTTTTATCGTACTCGGCAATGGTTTAAAGACCCTGCTGATGATCTATTTGATCTTGACCTTAGTGCGACTCATGGTGACAGATAGACTGTCGGCATTGGAAGATTTTACTAATAAAATCAATCTAAAATCGTTAAAAAAGTTGTCTGTTCCCGAGACGGTGACCGCCAGTCCTGACGAGATTGCTCATGTGGCATTGTCGCTTAAGGCCATGTACCAAAGGATACGCAACGACCTTGCTATCAATAAGCGCCATCAACGTGCGTTACAGCAACAGCAGCATTTATTGTCGGACTTAGTGAAAGAGCGGACCAAAGAACTAGATTGGCAGTCGCAGTCGAATCAGTTGCTGGCAGAGATTTCGTTGCAATTTTTGAGTATCGACACCTGCAATGTAGACAAAACCTTAGCTGAGGTGTGCCACAAAATCGGTCAGTTGTTTGATGTTGAGAGGGTGAGCATTCTCGAATTTCATCAACAGCATGCTTATTACCGCAGTTTTTGGACCAGCGAGTTACATGCTAACAAGGTCCAAGGGATTTCGGTGGACAACATTACTCAGCTTGCTAAAAAATTCGAAACTGAATCGACCTTAGTGATTGAGGATCTTGAGGCGTTAAAGGCATTGTCACCACAGGAATATGAGGTGATGAAATCCGTGGGCATTTGCTCTATTGCTGCCTTTGCGATTAAAAATGCCGGAGAGTTATTGGGATTGCTCTCGCTGTCGACGGTTTCGCGGCCACTGAACTGGAATGCCCAGAAAAAGAATATGCTGACTCAGTTTGCGTCCGCATTGAACGAGTTACTGCTGCGCGAGCAAAAAGAGCGGCAGATGATAGTGCTGCAACAAGCGCTGGTTACTGCCAATACTCAATTGAAAGAAAAGGCCGAAACCGATGAGTTGACTGGGTTAGCGAATAGACGTCCTTTTACCGAAAGGTTAGAGGCTGTGCTACAGACCAAGACGCCAGCGGGGCTGTTGATGTTGGACGTCGATTATTTTAAATCCTATAACGACACTTATGGTCATATTGAAGGTGACCTAGTGCTTAAGCGTGTGGCGGATGCCTTAGCGCAGTGCGATATCCTGCCGCACAATGCTTTGTTGGCGCGCATCGGGGGCGAAGAGTTTGCCTTAGTCGTTGAGCACGTCTCACCTGCGCAGTTAACGGCTATTGCCACGCAACTGTGTTATCTCGTCGAGCAACTCAGTATTCCCCATCAAGCATCGCCGTTGGCTGTGGTAACGATTAGTATTGGCAGCGTGTTTTTGCCATTAGATAAGGTCTCGGGACTTAAGATGCCCGACGTGTTACGCCGTGCCGATGTTTGTCTCTATCGCGCTAAGGATAAAGGGCGTAATAGGGTCGAAGTTGAAGTGATTTAATGGCATAGGGGCAAGTCAGCCTTGTACCTATACCTATTGCAGTCTTTTGTTGCTCGGCACCAGTTGAGTATTGCTCCATCATTAGGTGCTCTCTGCGCTTAATAATTGGGATTAAGCCTCAAATTGTCCTATCTCCATGCTTAAGTAATGTTTAGGTCATCAGCGTCCGTCATTTAGCCATCCGGCGATATTTAGGCTAAATCAGCTGAGCCTCTTTATGTCACAGACCGCATTCAATCATGCTAACTAATTGATAACATTTACATGAAACTGTGCTGTAGATCCATCGTTAAGATAAAAATTACTCAAGGTGAGGTAATATTAGGCGGCAAATGAGATATAATCTGTCGCCCATAGTCGATTTAGCGATGCACTCTGAGTGACATCCATGCTGCCATTCTGGACGTATTTCTCGTAACGCAACTAAGCGAAAGCCACGACTGCCTAGTCAATTCCATTGGCTTAAATGTACGTTCTAGCAGCTCAATATCAAAGCCACCGCACTGAGATGTCTTAATGATGTCGAGTCGCGCCTAAGCCGTGAATTTGCAGATATACTCAGAGCAGCCTAAAACGGCAATGTAAGTGCTTTTTATCTTAGGGTAGCAAGGAGCTGGCGCAGCCGTTTGAACGGTTTGTAGGCTGGATAACCCCTAGCAAACTGTGCCCCAATTAAATGAATTCAGCTTACTCGCGAGCCATAAAGCGCGGGTTGGTCCTAGTTAGTCCAGTGTTAAATGAAAGGTGTTACATGAGTCTCTTTGATAACGTGATGATTATATTGTGCCTAATCGGTGCGAGTTGTTTCTTCTCTATGTCAGAAATTGCACTTGCCGCTTCACGTAAAATCCGTTTACGTCAGTTGGCCGATGAGGGCGATGCCCGCGCAGAAAAAGTGTTGCAGTTACAAGCCGTTCCCGGCAGCTTTTTTACTGTGGTACAAATCGGGCTTAATGCCGTTGCCATCATGGGCGGTATCGTCGGTGAGTCGGCATTTCGACCTTATTTCTATGAATTACTATCGCCTTTGCTGACCGATCCTTGGTTGAGCCAACTGAGCTTTATTTTATCCTTTGTTGTCGTCACCAGTGCCTTTATTCTGGTGGCCGATTTGATGCCAAAACGCATTGCGATGGCGATGCCTGAGCCAGTTGCATTAGCCGTTGTTGGGCCTATGTCTTTCTGTATTGTGCTATTGCGTCCATTAGTATGGTTTTTCAATGGCATGGCGAGCGGCATCTTTAAACTGCTGCAAATCCCAACCGTGCGTAACGATGCTATCACCTCCGACGACATTTATGCCGTGATGAATGCAGGCGCCGAAGCTGGAGTTTTAGATCGCGGTGAACAACAGATGATGGAAAATGTGTTTGAAATGCAAACCGTTTCTGTAACTTCTGCCATGACGGCCCGTGAAAGCTTAGTGTACTTTTTACTGCAAGACAGCGAAGAAGATATCAAGCGTAAGATTTCTGAAGATCCCCATACTAAGTTCCTCGTCTGCGATGGTCAGTTAGATATGATCAAAGGCTTTGTGGATGCAAAAGAGCTGCTGATCCGAGTGATTAACGGTGAGAATATTACCTTAAAAGGCAGTAACTTAGTCCACACTTCGCTGATTATTCCCGATACTTTGAGCCTGTCAGAAGCGATGGAATATTTTAAGAATAGCCGCGCCGATTTTGCCGTAGTAATGAACGAATATGCCTTAGTGGTGGGTATTGTCACGACCAACGATTTACAACGCGCGGTAATGGGTGCTTGGTCATTGCACGAGAGCGAAGAGCAGATCATCGCCCGTGATAGCAACTCTTGGTTAGTCGATGGGGTAACACCGATTACTGACGTGATGCGCGCCTTCGGCATCGAAGAATTCCCGCATAATCAAAACTACGAAACCATTGCCGGTTTTATGATGTATATGCTGCGTAAAATCCCTAAGCGTACCGATTTCGTCAACTATGCGGGCTATAAATTTGAGGTGGTCGATATCGATTCTTACAAGGTCGATCAGCTATTGGTGACCCGTATCGATCCTATCGATAAGCTCAACTCGCCGGATGTTTAAATCACATCCAAAAACGCATTGACTATGGGATCGTCGAGCCGCTTTACTTTGCAGCAGCAACCTAACTCGAAGGGCGGTATTGCAACGGGAGAAGTGAGTAACTGAATGCGATCCCGCACTGGGCTGTTATTGATCACCACTTCTGGGCTCATGCTCACGCCGCAGCCCAACGCCACCATTGAGGCGATCGCTTCTTGGCCCGAGACTTGGGCGTAAATATTAGGGCTGATGCCCATTTGTTTGAACCAGTTATCGGCGCGGCGACGTCCGGGCCCGTGGTCGGGAATGATAAAGGGCACACTCGACCAATCGATGGGCGTTTGGCTAATTTGCTGCTGCACCGCGCAGCGTATAGTTGGGGCGATGATCGACAGTGGTACATCGTCGATTTTGGCAAAGTGCAAGCTGCTCGGAAACGGATCGGGCAGGGCGGCGATGGCGATGTCGGCGCGATTCTGCTGCACTTCGGCCAGCGCGTTCGCCGCATCTCCCGTGGTTAAGGCTATCTCGACGAAGGGATGTTCTTGGCGGAATAAATCCAATAAACCCGGTAAATGACTGTAGGCAGCAGTGACCGAGCAATACAGATTTAACCGACCGCGCAGTACGTCCTGCTTGAGATCGATACTGTGCTTGAGCGTGCTCCAATGGTTCAAAGTTTGCTCGGCAAATAGCTTAAACTCGCGTCCCGCGTGGGTTAAGGTCACACTGCGATTATCCCGCTCTAACAGCTTAGCGTTCACTTCCTCTTCTAATCTTTGCAGGGCTCGGCTTAAGGTCGATGGGCTCACATGCATCTGCTCCGCCGTTTTGGCGAAGTGCAAACTGTCACATAAGTGCAGGTACAATTTGAGGGTACGAATATCCATGATCTTATCCTGTTTAGTCTGATCTTGAGCCTTGGCTTGAGTGACGGCGTGATTGGGGACCGCATATTGGCGCCGATGTTACTGTCAGTGTTATGAATCCATGATTGCCGTTGACGTTGCGCAAAATGCAATATGAAGTTTCGAATATATCATTTTAAGCAATGATAAGCATGGGTTATAGTGATTTCAATCACAACCAAGCCGTAACATTCTGTTAGTTTGGTTGCGTCCAAAATTTCTGACTTATAGGTGGTATATCAGATGGCTAACTATTTTAACTCTCTGAATTTACGTCAACAATTAGCACAGCTTGGCCAATGTCGTTTCATGGATCGTTCTGAGTTTAGCGACGGCTGTAACTACATCAAAGATTGGAATATTGTTATTTTAGGTTGTGGTGCTCAAGGTCTTAACCAAGGCTTGAACATGCGTGATTCGGGTCTGAATATCTCTTTTGCCTTGCGTCCTGAAGCGATTGAACAGAAACGTGCCTCATGGCAGAAAGCGACCGACAATGGTTTCCGTGTCGGTACCTTTGAAGAATTAATCCCCGCGGCGGATCTGGTCCTTAATCTGACGCCGGACAAACAGCATTCCAACGTGGTTAACGCGGTTATGCCACTGATGAAGCAAGGCTCTACCTTGTCTTACTCACACGGCTTCAACATCGTTGAAGAGGGCATGCAAGTTCGTCCCGATATCACTGTGGTGATGGTTGCGCCTAAGTGCCCAGGCACTGAGGTGCGTGAAGAATATAAACGTGGTTTTGGTGTGCCAACCCTTATTGCGGTTCACCCAGAAAACGATCCAGACGGTGACGGCTTAGAGATTGCTAAAGCCTACGCCAGCGCAACGGGTGGCGACAGAGCCGGTGTGTTACTGTCGTCTTTTATCGCCGAGGTTAAGTCGGATCTGATGGGCGAGCAGACCATTCTGTGCGGTATGTTGCAGACGGGCGCCATCTTAGGTTACGAGAAAATGATCGCCGATGGCGTTGAGCCAGGCTATGCGGCCAAGCTTATCCAGCAAGGTTGGGAAACGGTCACTGAAGCGCTGAAACACGGCGGCATCACTAACATGATGGACCGTTTGTCTAATCCAGCCAAGATTAAAGCATTTGAAATTGCAGAAGATTTAAAAGAAATCCTCCAGCCATTATTTGAAAAGCACATGGATGACATCATCAGCGGCGAATTCTCTCGCACTATGATGCAAGACTGGGCAAACGATGATGCGAACTTACTGCGTTGGAGAGCGGAAACTGGCGAAACAGGTTTCGAAAATGCCCCCGTATCGAGCGAGCATATCGACGAACAAACCTATTTCGACAAAGGTATTTTCCTTGTTGCTATGATCAAAGCGGGTGTGGAACTGGCGTTCGATACTATGGTGTCTGCGGGTATTGTGGAAGAGTCGGCTTATTACGAGTCACTGCACGAAACCCCACTTATCGCCAACACGATTGCCCGTAAGCGTTTGTACGAAATGAACGTAGTGATTTCAGACACGGCAGAATACGGTTGCTACCTGTTCAATCACGCCGCCGTACCTATGCTGCGCGACTACGTTAATGCCATGTCATCTGAGTATTTAGGTGCTGGCCTGAAAGACAGCGCAACCGGTGTCGACAACCTAACGCTCATCGCAGTTAACGAAGCGATTCGTGAAACGGCAGTGGAATATGTTGGCGCTGAACTTCGCGGTTACATGACAGATATGAAGAGCATTGTTGAGGCCTAATTGAGTTTTAGCTGAGATTTAGTTGAGCTTAAATTAAACCCAGCATTGGGGGAGAGGGTTGAGACTTAAAGGACTTAGGTCTCAGCTCAGTTCCCAAGCAACCTCAGATACTGAGACGCGCATCTTGATTTTGCTTAGTGATGAATCAGTTTAGTGATAAATCTGTGTAGTGAGAAACAAATTTTTCCTGTTCAGTGGGTTGTCGAGCGGGCAAAAACGACATAGTTAGTGAGTGAATAGTTAGTGAGTGAATCTTCAGTGAGCGTTCGCGAGTGAATGCGCGTTCAGTGAATGAATCCTGCGGTAGGTGAATCGCGCCGACTGAGGATCAACAGTTAACGTTTTACTTTGTTGTTTTGCATTGTCTCGGCAGGGAAGCTGAATTTTTTTTGACAAAAGATATTTTTTATTGTGTTTGGCTGTCGCTTTATGATAAAGCTAATAGCTCGCGGTAGGGCAAAGTCCAAAGCGAAACTAACTTTCATGCAATACCCCAATTTTAGAAACACCGATTAGGAATCCATATTGATGTTTAACCAAGCTGCCAAGCTCATTCTCGTGATTATTACCGTCGTGATTATTAAATCACAGCGGGGGCGGCGCATGGCAAACTGATAGACCTAAAAGGTTAGAAGTTTCGAAAGACCCCCCCGCTCCGAAAGGACGGGGGGTTCTTCGTTTCAGGGCCTAGAACAAGGTCATAAGCTTCGAAAGAGTAAAAAATTAGCGTCGATTTTCGGCAATGCAGGACTAACGTAGCGAGAGAGAATATGGAACCAGGGCAGATGATCAGAGGCGCAGACGCGGTAATTAAAGTGTTAGCAGCACATGGCGTCACCACAGTGTTTGGTTACCCAGGTGGTGCCATTATGCCAATCTACGATGCCCTCTATGGCAGCCCTGTCGAACATCTGCTCAGCCGTCACGAACAAGGCGCCGCCTTTGCCGCCGTAGGATACGCCAGAGCCAGCGGTAAAACTGGCGTGTGCTTTGCGACTTCAGGCCCTGGCGCGACTAACCTGATCACTTCCTTAGCCGATGCCCTGTTAGATTCAGTGCCTATGGTGGCCATCACAGGCCAAGTTTCTACCGCCGTTATCGGCACCGACGCCTTTCAAGAAATCGACGTGCTGGGCATGTCACTGAGCTGCACTAAGCACAGTTTTATGGTGACAGACGTCAACGACCTGATCCCAACCTTGTATCAAGCCTTCGAAATCGCTGCATCTGGTCGCCCTGGCCCTGTGCTGGTCGATATCCCGAAGGATATCCAAATCGCCCAATTGGAATATCGCACACCTTTGCTGGCCGTGATGAACGAACCCCAAGCCGAGATGAGTGATATCGACGCTGCCCGTGCACTGTTGGCTGAGGCTAAACAGCCTATGTTGTATGTCGGCGGTGGTGTGGGCATGGCGGGCGCGGTCGATCAACTGCGTGAGTTTATCAAAGTGACGGGCATACCTTCGGTCGCAACCTTGAAAGGGCTGGGTAGTATCGCCCACGGCACACCCGGCTACTTAGGCATGTTAGGCATGCATGGCGGCAAGGCAGCTAACTTAGCGGTACAGGATTGCGATTTGCTGATCGTGGTGGGTGCCCGTTTCGACGACCGAGTCACCGGCCGTTTAGCGAGCTTTGCCGACAAGGCCAAAGTTATTCATTTAGATATCGACGCCGCCGAACTGGGTAAATTGCGTATGCCTGAGGTGGCAATCGCCGGTGACTTACGCCAAATCTTACCTGCCTTAGCCATGTCGATGAACATCACGCCTTGGCAGGCCGAGGTGGAGCATTTATCCCGTAAGCATCAATGGGATTATCAACACCCCGGCAGTTTGATCTATGTGCCTGCGCTGCTGCGCCGCTTAGCCAATAAATTACCCGAAGACAGCGTAGTGTGCTGCGATGTGGGTCAGCACCAAATGTGGGTGGCCCAGCATATGTGGTTCCGCCGTCCAGAAGATCATCTGTCCAGCGCGGGCTTAGGCACTATGGGCTTTGGCTTACCCGCCGCGATTGGTGCGCAAGTGGCCCGTCCCGATGCGACTGTGGTGACTGTGTCTGGCGATGGTTCTTTCATGATGAATGTGCAGGAACTGACCACCATCAAACGCCGCAAGCTGCCAGTGAAGATAGTGCTTATCGACAATCAAAAGCTTGGCATGGTGAAGCAGTGGCAGCAGCTATTTTTTGAAGAACGCTACAGCGAAACGGATTTATCCGATAACCCAGATTTTGTGCAATTGGCCTCCGCCTTCGATATCCCCGGTCGGACGATTTTTTCTTCCGACGAAGTGGAAGAAGCCTTAACCGAAATGTTAGCGGCTAAGGGCCCGTATTTGTTACACGTTGCAATCGACGATGCTTTTAACGTTTGGCCACTGGTGCCCCCCGGCGCATCAAACAGCGATATGATGGACGAAATGGAGAAACAAACATGATCCACTCTCTGGAATTAACGGTTCAACAACGCCCTGAAGTGCTTGAGCGTGTTTTGCGCGTGACTCGCCATCGTGGCTTTACGATTACCCAAATGCAGATGCGCATGAATGACGATGCGAGCCTGTCGCTGGATATGGAGGTCGATAGCGAACGTGCCATCGAGCTGTTAAGTAATCAGCTGAATAAACTGATTGATGTGACCCAGTGTAAGGTATTGTTACCGCTGAGCTTGCAACAAACGGCGAATGCTTAAGCATTCGCCATGTGAATTAAGAATACGATTTTCGATTTGAGATAAAGGATGCAGTCAATGCCAAAGTTACGATCAGCTACCAGTACCGAAGGCCGCAATATGGCGGGTGCCCGTGCGTTATGGCGCGCCACAGGGGTGAAAGACAATGATTTTGGTAAGCCAATTATCGCCATTGCTAACTCCTTTACTCAGTTTGTACCGGGCCATGTGCACTTAAAAGACATGGGCTCACTGGTGGCGAGCGCCATCGAAGACGCGGGCGGTATTGCCAAAGAATTCAATACCATTGCCGTTGATGACGGTATTGCCATGGGCCACGGTGGCATGCTTTACAGTCTGCCATCGCGTGAACTTATCGCCGACAGTGTGGAATACATGGTTAACGCCCACTGCGCCGATGCATTAGTGTGTATCTCCAACTGCGACAAGATCACCCCTGGTATGTTGATGGCGGCGCTGCGCCTCAATATTCCCGTGGTGTTTGTCTCTGGCGGACCGATGGAAGCGGGTAAAACTAAGCTGTCAGATAAACTCATCAAACTCGACTTAGTCGATGCTATGGTTGCGGGCGCCGACTCGAACGTGAGCGATGAAGACAGTGCCAAAATCGAGCGTAGCGCGTGCCCAACCTGTGGCTCTTGCTCTGGCATGTTTACCGCGAACTCAATGAACTGTTTAACCGAAGCCCTAGGTTTGTCGCTGCCGGGTAACGGCTCTATGCTGGCAACCCACAGCGACCGCCGCGAGCTGTTTTTAGAAGCGGGTCGCCGCGTGATGGCGCTGGCAAAACGTTATTATCATCAAGATGATGAATCAGCATTGCCACGTAATATCGCCAACTTTAAAGCCTTCGAAAATGCTATGACCTTAGATATCGCCATGGGCGGTTCATCTAATACTGTATTGCATTTATTGGCCGCCGCGCAGGAAGCCGATGTTGATTTTACCATGGCGGATATCGACCGTATGTCGCGCCTTGTGCCGCATCTTTGTAAGGTTGCACCATCGACGCCTAAATACCATATGGAAGATGTGCACCGTGCGGGCGGCGTGATGGGGATTTTAGGCGAACTCGACAGAGCCGGATTATTGCATACCGATGTGTTCCATGTGGCGGCCGATAATGACGGCACGCCGGGCAGCGGGACCTTGAAATCAGTATTGGCCCAGTACGATGTAATGCAGACGCAAGATGAAAAAGTAAAACACTTCTTTATGGCGGGGCCTGCTGGCATCCCGACCACTAAAGCCTTTAGCCAAGATTGTCGCTGGCCGTCACTGGATAACGACAGACAAGAAGGCTGTATCCGTAGCCGTGAGTTTGCTTTCAGCCAAGAAGGTGGCCTTGCCGTATTGTCGGGCAACGTGGCCGAAAACGGCTGTATCGTTAAAACCGCGGGCGTGGATGAATCTAATCTGACCTTTGTTGGCTCGGCGCGCGTCTATGAAAGCCAAGATGACGCCGTGGCGGGCATTTTAGGCGGCGAAGTCGTAGCGGGTGATGTGGTGGTTATTCGTTACGAAGGCCCGAAAGGTGGCCCGGGTATGCAGGAAATGTTGTACCCAACCAGTTACTTAAAATCTCGCGGCTTAGGCAAGGCCTGCGCGCTGATCACCGACGGTCGTTTCTCCGGTGGCACTTCAGGTTTATCGATTGGCCACGTTTCACCCGAAGCGGCGGCGGGCGGCACTATTGCCTTGATTGAAAATGGCGATCGCATCGAAATCGATATCCCCAAGCGCAGTATCAAGCTGGCGTTAACTGATGCTGAACTCAATGTTCGCCGCGAGGCCATGTTAGCGCGTGGCCCAATGGCGTGGAAACCTATAGGTCGCGAGCGTTATGTGTCACTCGCGCTTAAGGCCTACGCCATGCTTGCCACCAGTGCCGACAAGGGCGCGGTGCGCGATCGCAGTAAACTGGAGGACTAATATGTTGCCACTTGCCTCTATGTCTACAGCATCGCAAGCTCGGACCGATTTAGCCCATTTTCAGTTGGCACAAAGCTATCTGCAAAAGATCCTGTTGTCATCCGTGTATGACATAGCGAAAGTGACGCCGCTTTCCAGCATGAACAAGTTATCGGCGCGTTTAGGTTGTCAGGTATTTTTGAAGCGCGAAGATATGCAGCCAGTGCATTCCTTCAAGTTACGCGGTGCCTATAACCGTATCGCCCAACTGACGAAAGAAGAATGTCAGCGCGGCGTGGTATGTGCCTCGGCAGGTAATCATGCTCAGGGTGTGGCGATGTCGGCGGCGAGTCGCGGTGTGGATGCTGTGATTGTGATGCCCGAGACGACGCCCGATATTAAAGTCGATGCGGTGCGCCGTTTAGGTGGCAATGTGGTATTGCACGGCCAAGCCTTCGATCAAGCCAATGGCTTTGCGATGGCGATGGCCAAAGAAGAGGGCCGAGTCTATATCGCGCCCTTTGATGATGAAGCGGTGATCGCAGGCCAAGGCACTATCGCCCAAGAGATGTTGCAACAGCAGCGCGATCTTGAAGTGGTATTTGTACCCGTGGGCGGTGGCGGGCTCATTGCGGGTATTGCTGCCTATTACAAGGCGGTGATGCCGCAGGTGAAGATTGTCGGTGTCGAGCCAGAAGACGCGGCCTGTTTAAAAGCGGCAATGGAAGCGGGCGAGCCGGTGACACTGGCGCAAGTCGGTTTATTTGCCGACGGTGTGGCGGTGAAGCGTATCGGTACTGAGCCGTTTCGAGTCGCAAAACTGTATGTCGATGAAGTAGTCACCGTCACCTCGGATGAAATCTGCGCTGCGGTGAAAGATATCTTCGAAGATACCCGTGCGATTGCTGAACCGGCTGGGGCTTTGTCCTTAGCTGGGCTTAAAAAATATGTCAGCGCTAATGCGAGTGGCGACAGCGGTAAAGGCGAGAAAGTCGCCGCAATTTTGAGTGGCGCGAATGTGAATTTCCACAGTCTGCGTTATGTGTCGGAACGCTGCGAACTCGGTGAGCAAAAAGAAGCGGTACTGGCAGTGAAAGTCCCTGAACGTCCGGGAAGTTTCTTAAAATTCTGTGAGTTACTCGATAAACGGGTGATGACTGAGTTCAACTATCGTTTTAGTAGTCGCGATCTGGCCGTGGTGTTTGCTGGCATTCGCCTAAGCAGAGGCCAAGGCGAACTGGAACAAATCATCGCTACCTTAGAGGCCAATGGCTTCGAAGTGCAGGATTTATCCGGCGATGAAACCGCGAAATTGCATGTACGCTATATGGTCGGCGGTCATCCACCCGAGCCCTTAGAGGAGCGTTTGTTTAGCTTCGAATTCCCCGAACATCCCGGTGCGCTGCTGAAGTTTTTAACCACCTTGCAGAGCAAATGGAACATCAGTCTGTTCCATTATCGTAACCACGGCGCGGCCTTTGGCCGAGTGCTGGCGGGGTTTGAAGTGCCCGCGGCGGATGCCTTGCCGTTCCAACAGTTTTTAACTGAGTTGGGTTTTGTCTATCAAGAGGAAACCCAAAGCCCTGCCTATCAGCTGTTTTTAAATGCGGGAAACGGCAACAAAGTCTTATAGCGTTAGTGATGAAGAACATAGCTTAGATCGGCGAGATGGCATTTTAAGCACAAGTTAGATCAAAGTTAGGCTAAAGGAGGGGCGCACATGCGCCCTTTTTTGTGGTAGTTTTGTAGACTTAATACTCTAGCCGCCGATTAATACGTCACTGTTAAGTTACTGACTTAACCCGTTATCGATTAACGGGCAGTTTCTTAAAACAGAACGACTAATAAATAACGAATTAATATCCAGACCTCGACCTACACCTGCACGCATTAAGGAGACATGATGTTACCAGCACCGCGTTTTACCGCTTTTAATCCTCCTCGCCGTATTTTGATGGGCCCAGGCCCGTCGGATGTCTATCCTGAAGTGCTTGCGGCGCAGTCTAGACCTACGGTTGGCCACTTAGATCCGCTGTTTGTGGGCATGATGGATGAGCTTAAGAGCCTGATCCAATACGCCTTCCAAACTAAAAACGAAATGACCATGGCGGTATCAGCGCCGGGCAGTGCGGGCATGGAAACCTGTTTTGTGAACCTAGTCGAGCCGGGTGAGAAGGTGATTGTCTGTCGTAACGGTGTGTTTGGTGAGCGTATGCGCCAAAACGTCGAGCGCATGGGCGCCATTGCAGTGCTGGTGGACAATGAGTGGGGCACGCCCGTCGACCCCGCCGCGGTTGAAGCGGCGCTTAAGGCCAACCCCGATGCCAAGTTTTTAGCCTTTGTGCACGCTGAAACCTCTACTGGTGCTTTGTCCGATGCTAAAACCTTGTGTGCATTAGCCAAACAATACGGCTGTTTATCAATCGTCGATGCGGTGACTTCCCTTGGCGGCGTCGAGTTAAGAGTCGATGAATGGGGCATAGATGCCATTTATTCTGGCAGCCAGAAATGCCTCTCCTGTGTACCGGGTTTATCGCCCGTGTCTTTCTCGCCTGCTGCCGTCGAAAAACTCAAGAATCGTAAAACCCCAGTGCAAAGTTGGTTCCTCGATCAAAGTCTAGTGATGGCCTATTGGACCAGCGCGGGTGGTAAGCGCAGTTACCATCACACTGCACCAGTGAACGCGCTTTATGCTCTGCACGAATCCCTGCGTTTATTAGCCGAAGAAGGCTTAGAGAATGCATGGCAACGCCATCACGAAATGCACTTAGTGCTGCGTGCTGGGCTGGAAAGGTTAGGGCTAAATTTTGTGGTTGCTGAAGATTATCGCTTGCCGCAACTGAATACGGTTTATATCCCCGCTGGTGTGGATGATGCCGCAGTGCGGACTCGTTTGCTGAAGGATTACAACCTCGAAATCGGCGCAGGCCTTGGCGCCCTTGCGGGTAAAGCATGGCGCATCGGCTTAATGGGCTTTGGTGCCCGCCGCGAGAATATCGCCTTATGCCTCAAGGCATTAGAAGAAGTGTTGAACTAATATGCCAAGATTAAGCCTTGCCCTTTGCGGCCTAATGATCGCTTTGCTCAGTGCCTGTTCGGTGAACAATACCAGCAATGCGTCCTGCGATTTTGTGCGCGGAACCAACAATAATCAAAGTATGCGTGAGGCGAGCGGCCACGATACGGGCAGCGCCGATGAGCGACAAAAAGATGTCGGTATTGGCTTCTTGAATGTCATCTTCGGCGGCATCAGTCGAGCACTTTCTTCCGATGATTCAGCGGATGGAAAGTGTTTGTAACGCTGTGAGTGTTAGTTGTCTTTGATATATTGAAAATCCCCGCAATGCGGGGATTTTTTAATTTTGTTAATAAAGTCACTTTTGGCAGCCGGTGACATTGATTAAACACTGTCATTCCAGTGACACGCCATGAACTCATCCCTGAGGGCTCGACGGCGGCATCCATGCCGCCAACGGTCACTTTCATGACAGTGCTTAATCCAGTTAAGCCCTTGGTATGCCTGATAGTCGGTTATTTACAATTATGCATTCCGAGAATTTAACAATGGCCGTTAAACTGCTGTCTAAAGTGCACAGGCTTGGGTGCTTACTACATGCTCCAATATTGTCTCTAAACTTCTTATCCGTTCGAGTGTCTTGCCTAAATCTATGACACCTGCACCGTCAAAAATACGGTAATCCCCTGGCCACTGGCAGATGGTCATGTATTCACCATGTCCAAATCGAGGTGGCTTTACTAAAGGTAAGTTTAACGCAGCCGCAATGTCAGTAGCCAAACGATAAAAGTGAGCCCTATGTTCACTGCGGTTATTTGTTTCAGAAACTGAGATTTTAATACACAGCCTTTCATGCTCCAGTTGTAAGTATATTTCGGTATCTGATAAGCCAGTCGCTTTGAACGCCCAAAAATATCCCATGAAACCACCAGATGGATTAGCAACATACTTCCAAGCGGTATAGCTGTTATCTCCAATGTCCATTGCTTGCTGTAACCACTGGTAGAATCCTATCCAAGCTCTTTGTGAGTTTTTCCATTCATCAACATGTAAGACCTTGTAGTTGTTAATATTTGTCTGAATTGAGGATAAATATCCATAATAATCTTTTACTATGGCATTTTCTGTAGCATGTGTGGTCAACAACTTAAGCACATCTTGACGTAAATAAGGCTCAAACCCACTTTTCCTGACATCTCTAAAGCTGCTTTGCTCCTCGCTTTTATAATAAATACCTAATACTTGAGCATGTGGATACTGAGATATCATTTGCTCTTTATAGCGTTGCAGCTGGTTCCCATGCTCTGTTGTAACAGTCTTGTCTTCGATAATAAGAACCAAGTCATCGTTCACGAGGCATAGGACATCAAGATGCTGGTATTGACGTTTAACCAGTACCTTGGATATCAGAGGTAGATCCCCTTTCGCCTTAATAATTAAATCTTTGAGTAAGGCAGAGCCAAGCCGATGTAACTCAGGATCTGTATTGGCATGACTTGGGTCTGCCCAGCTTAGTAACCAGCACAGAAAAGCATCTTGAGATAATTCGCTGGTAGCGAATGAGAATAAATTAGGTTGGTTCATTTCATATTCCTTATGATTATATGTATAAGAATTTAGGGAGATGTTAAATATCTCGAAAGGTTGAGTTCGGTGCGTAGGAGCTTTTATGGCAAGTGCGCAATGGCTGTAGGCTTCACAAAACTCTCAAACCATAATAAACCAACTGCTGCTGTTTCCTTTCCAAACACGTGCCGAGAACCACATAATAAACTAATATTATCATATGCTTGAATGGAATAGATAACATCATTTATTGATGTGAAAGATGTAACGTGTTCGATCGCCATAATGCAGAACAGGCCTATTACTTGGTCTTGGTTTGAGCTTAATAGAGTATTGAGTTCCTCTTTTATTGACTTAGCATCCAGCATTACTCTCTTATAACTAATGCGTCCTTGCGAAAGTTTAAACATGGTATGTATATCAGGCAGATCGATACTGATAAGGGTGCTGCGAGATCTAACTTCAACCAGATCGCGGATAAGGCTGATATATAACGTAGGTTGTGACTGGACTAGGCCATCGAAACACTCTGTTAGTTGTTGGCGATAAGTTGGGGGGCAATCAGGAGCACAGATCGCAATAGTTAGCGGCACATTTCTAATCTGTTCAGCCAACAACGGCAGACTCTCAAGATGAGGTTCGACACAGATTATAATTTCTAACGCATTTGTAATATTAATTTGCTCTTTAGCTGAAGAGATAGTTGCTCCCAGCACTGACTTCAAGATGATTTGACTGTGGTTAACCACTAGACAAAAAGGTATGTCTTGCCCTGTGGTTTCCTTGGATTGTGAATGGTGCATAATTGGCTCCTTGAGAACGCTTCAGAAGCGAAGCTATGTAAGAAGGGTTTAGGCGCCATATCACCCCATTTCGAACACGCTACACTAAAAGAAGTTGTTCAAGTGACTCTCGCAGGCATCATAGGTATATCTTTTGTCTACGTTATTGAGTCAAATTGCGGTTTAGAAGATATATCTGCTGATATGATTTTTTCGGTCTGTGTATTCGACGTTGGATAGCTTTAGCGAACAGGATGCACGGAAGTTAACGGGATTAAGCATTGGCATGTAAGTGACCGTCCGTGACAGGGATGTCACGGTCGAGCACACAGGGATGTGCTTGCTGCGCGTCACTGTAATGACTGTGCTTAATCACTTCTCACGTCACAGAGTCAGAACATACACATCGTTTGAGGTACTCTTCGTCGACTCTTTTTTATAACTAAAGCCAGTGAGTCACTGGAATAGCAGTGCTAATCGCAACTCACTAAATATGCACAGAACAACCAGCCTCCGCTTTTTCATAGTTGACATATAATGTCATCCCGCTATGATGCCGATACCACAGGTTATACAAACAAAGATCTTATAAATGAAAAAGTTATTAATTATGTTTGCGATGATTTTTGCGGTTAGCTTGGTTGCTAGTCCAGTCGCAGAAGCGAAAAAGTTCGGCGGTAGTAAGTCTATTGGCAAGAGTCATCAAACAGCGCCTGCTCAACCAGCGGCGACCAACACACCGACTACGGCACCAGCGGGCGCGCCGGGCAAGAAAGGTATGATGGGCGGCATGTTAGGCGGTTTATTAGCGGGTGGCTTATTGGCTGCGCTGTTTATGGGTGAAGGTTTTGAAAATATTCAATTTATGGATATTTTGATTATCGCTCTGTTGGCATTCGTGCTGTTTAAAATTGTCCGTACTCTGATGGCTTCAAAAGCGGGGGCGCAGCCAAGACCAGCCTACGCGGGTGCTGGCCAACCCAATCCAAATATGCAGCGCCAACAGACTGAACAAACAGGTTTTGCCACCAATGCTACAAATAATGCAAACAGTGGCAGCAATGGTTTTGGCCAAGCGACAAGCGCAGTTCCCTTTAATTTACCTGCGGGTTTTGATTTACCCGGCTTTTTGGAAGGTGCGCGTAGCCACTACAAAACCTTGCAATTGGCGTGGAATGAAAACGACTTAAGCAAAATCCAAGAGTATGTTTCGATTGAGCTTTACAATGAACTCAGCAACCAACGCCGCGAGTTAGTGGGCGATCAGCACACTGAAGTGATGTTTTTGGATGCAGAACTTGTCCGCGCCACACACAATGCCAATCTTGCGGAAGTGAGCGTTAAATTTAGCGGCCGCTATCGTGATACCGTTGAAGGCGTAGAAGAGGACATTAAGGAAATCTGGCATTTAGAGCGTAACGTAACGCAAGCCAATTCACCTTGGTTGATCGTTGGTATCGAACAGTAATCTGCCCGTTTTCAAAAGCAGCCTTAATCTGTTAATAGCTAAATAAAAATCCCCGCACTTAGCGGGGATTTTTTATTTTTAAAGGGTTACACAAATTGCCTGATGGCGATCGCGATAATCAGTACTGGGCACACATACTTCACGTACCTTGGCCAAATGCGCCAGAAGAGTCCTGTGGTATCGACACCCTCTTGTCCACGAATCGCCTTGAGTAACTGGCTTTGGCGCCAAATCCAACTTAAGTAAATCGCAATGCCGAGGGCGACCAGCGGCTGGGCGATTTGGGTGGTGAGCATAATAGTGAAGCTAAATAGCGTCTCAAAAAATACCGCCAGCAATAGGGATAATGAGGTCAGTAATAGGCCGATGATCAAGGTGGCGCGCTGGCGGCTGAGTTTGAATTTTTGCATCACGTAGCTAGTCGGGACTTCGGCGATGGAAATGGCAGAAGTCAGGCCGGCGATGATCAGCAGAATAAAAAACACCACGCTAATGATGAGGTTGGCCGTGTCACCTAAGGTCGAAAATAATGCGGGTAAAACAGTAAACACCAGCGCATCTGAGTCGAGTAGTTTGCCCTCAGCATTAAAAATCTGCACGCCATTGTGTTGGGCCACATACATGGCAGGGATAATCAAGAAAGCGGCGAGAAAGGCGATGCCGCTATCGGTAAAGGCAACCCAGACGGTCAGCTTGGCGATATTCTCTTTTTGGCTCAAATAGCTGCCATAAACCATCATGGCACCTGTGCCTATGGTGAGTGAGAAGAAGGTTTGTCCGAGCGCGCTGATCAAGGTATCTGGCGCCAGTGCCTTGGTAAAGTTAGGCGTTAATAGTGCGGTAATACCTTCGCTCGCGCCATTAAGGGTAAAGATATAGGCGACGCCCGCGATCAGCATGATCAACAGTAGCGGCATTAAGCGTTTCGACCATTTTTCTATGCCGTCTTGCACGCCTTGCAGCAATACCAGAAACACGAGTGTGCTGAAGATCAGCGTGAACACGAGATTACGTGACAGCGAGAAATCCACTAACCAAGCGGCGGTATCGTTCGAACCAAAGGCTGTGGCAATCGGGGCGATGGCGTAGCTGACAAACCAGCCAGAAAGAATGCTGTAGAAGGTATAAATCAATCCCGCGGTGACGATGGAAATCAAACCTATCGCCTTGCCTAAATTGCGAGTTAGGGTGTTGAAGCCGAGTTTGCCCATGGCATCGGCGGGGTTGGTTTGTCCGTGGCGACCTATCATGAGTTCAGCCATGAGCATGGGAATGCCTAGGATAAAAATCAGTATCAGGTAAACCAGTAAAAAGGCACCGCCGCCATGGGTGGCCGCTTGAGTGGGGAATCCCCAAATGTTACCTACACCCACGGCGCTACCGGCTGCCGCCATGATAAAACCTAAGCGTGAGCTGAAGTGGTTAGTCGAACTTGTATTGGCCGATTGCATTGTGCCTCCCGTAAAAAGAAGGCGTATCTTAGGCGGATAAATAAGAAGTTCAACGCAATTTTAGTGCGTTAAATTGATGTTAATCAGCAATTTATATTCCTATTTTGCTGGTAATTCAGCGTTACATTTCTTCTTGTTGTGTTTTTCGAGACTATATTGCGAGTAGCGACGACTAGCGAGCTCGCTTTAGTGAATAATTGCGATGATAAAAATGCAATGAATTGTGATCTTATGGTCAAAAAATACCGTATGGCAGAATCTTAGTGGGTATTTTGATGCTATGACTTTACTTGAGCCGCGATTGTGACTGGATAAGTCTGAGTCATGTCGCAACATTGAGTGTTAGAACGCCGTATCTTTTACTGAGCCTATGGTTGAATGGTGATATGGCTTAAGGGTATGGCCGTGTGGTCTTTGACCTTTTTCAACACAAAGCTGGAATGCACACCTGCGATATGCACATTGGTCGTGAGTTTATCTAACAGGAAAGTGCGAAAGTGCGCCATATCTTGCACTAACACTTTGAGTTGGTAGTCGGCTTCAGAACCTGTGATCAGCGCGCATTCTTGGACTTCTTCGTAGGCCAGTACATTGGCTTCAAATTGATTAAGAATTGCTGGCGTGTGTTTTTCCATCCGCACATGGATATACGCGGTCAAATGCAGGTTGAATTTATCCGCCGACAGACGCGTTGCATAATCGGCAATATAGCCCGCTTCTTCTAGGGCCTTAACACGGCGCGAGCAAGGGGACGGCGATAGGCCGACTTTATTGGCCAGTTCGAGGTTGGACAATCTGCCGTGGGTTTGCAGTAAACGCAAAATGGTTAAATCGAGTTGATCGAGTTTGTATGGGTGAGTTTCTGTCATCGAAAGCTTAGGGTTAGCTGGGTCAGCCCCTAGTTTGCCAGCCTTAGCCAAGTTTGCCAAAAATCTTGAGTAATCAGGTTGTAAAAGTTGGGGGAGTGATCACCTTTACTGACTGTGAGTGAGGGCGCGCTGTCTGGATCTCCCAGCATTAACCGCTATAGTTATGATACTAATAAGAGTGAGACACTGTATGCGCTTGAGTTTGCTGTTAATCTGCCTATTAATCTTACCGACGTATGCATTTTCTGCCTCGATAACCATTGGTAGTGCGTTAAATCGCCCACCCTATATTATCGAAGATGCCGAATCGGGACTTGAGATTGATATTATTAAGGCCGCTTTTAAGGAAATGGGCCAGTCAGTTAACTTCAAATTTTACTCTCGTAAGCGCCAAATCTTATATTTCAACAAAGACAGATTAGATGCTGTGATGACCATGAATCTCGCAAACGGTGTCGATGGCTATTGGTCTAATGATTATGTCGACTATACCAATGTGGCGATTAGCTTGGCTGCGCAACACCTTGAAATAAAAACCATTGCCGATCTTAAAAACTACAGTATCGCAGCCTTTGAAAATGCTCGCTTGTTGCTCGGCGCTGAATTTAATGCCGTAGCGCAACAGACGATTTATCGCGAAGTCGATACTCAATTAAGCCAGAATCGTATGTTGTACTTAGGCCGGATTAATACTGTGATTGCCGACCGTTATATCTTTACCCAATTGAATCGGTTTGTTGAACCCAATATCGATACCCAGCAAGCATTGAGCTATCACTTTATTTTCCCACCGACATCCTATCGCATGGTGTTCCACAACTCAGTCGCGCGGGACACGTTTAATCAAGGGTTGGCAAAAATTAAGGCCAATGGAGTTTATCAGGCCTTAGTGGCCAAATACTTAGGCAGTGCTTAGCCAGGCCTAAGTATTTGGAGACTCGGTTGAGGTGATCAACAACAGAGGTTAGGGTTTGGGCTTGTTCACGAGCGCTTGCGGGAGTGGACGCAGCTTACTGACTAAGAACACGCTCAAGCAGCTGATGAAGGCGGCTAAAAAGGTCGAAAACAGCACATCTTGTGGCCAGTGCATTCCTAATAGCATGCGGCTTAATCCCATCAATAATCCCCAGCTCCATAATGCTATTACAAGGCTAGGTAAGCCTGCTAGCAGTAGATAGTAACTGGCGGTGAGCACGAGCGTCACTGCAAAAATGGTATGTCCAGAGGGGAAGGAATAACCGATTTCATTTTCCCAATGCTGGTGGATGCGCGAATCGAGCCTCATCTCAGGCTCTGCCACTTTTAAGCCATCGAGCGCATTGGATATTGTCTCGGAGCGCCCCTGCTTATCCAATTGATAAAAGGCATCGAGTGAAAGCTGCTCGTTCGTAGGCAGTGCTTGCTCAGCCAAAAAGACCAGATTAGGTCTGGGCTCTTTGAAATAGGATTTGAGCGTATGGCTCACACTTAAGCTAATGACTTGGCTGAGACCTATGGCTAAAAACAAATTCATAAAGAGGGCTTTAGGCATAAGACGATAGGCGATAGCCAGCACAAACAACACAGTGGCTACGCCATAGGGCGCCGTGCCCGTCATGGTAATCCAATATAAAGTTTGGGCTAAGTGAGAGTGCAGATCGATCAGTGGGAACAGCTGATTCTGGGTCAGTAACAGTAAGCCAGGAATGCTTGCCAGCAATAACCAAGCTAAACCTAAACGGCGGAAAAGATAGGCGCTATGGGTCAAAATATAAGCCTCTTGATAAACGCCATAGGCTACAACGCGGCAATGGCTTTGCCAATCAAAAAAAATCCCGACAGCAAAAAGTGGCGCTGTCGGGGGTCTTCAAGGGTGGATTGGTAGGGCGTTGTTACGCCGTGTTCTTGGGTTGATGCCTTGTGACAAACATCAAAATCAGTAGGACAACGAGCAGTAATCCTGTGCCCATCAGCAGGGCGTAATCTTCCAGTTGCAGTATCGAGTAAAGCACGGCATATAAACTCACCAGCATAATGCCCACTATCCCGCCGCGCTTGATGCTTGCGGTGGCACTGCCCACGTAGGCGGATACCGACAACACGGGAATACAGGCGGCAATTAAATAGGCATGCAAGAAGGCTAAATGCTCAGACAGCGACAGCAGTAGCAAATAGAACAAAGCCATGGCGCTGCCGACTAACACATATTGAATCGTGCTGAGGCTGGTTTTTTGCCCAAGCTCAAAAATGAACAACATGATAAAAGTCAGTACGATAAACAGCAGGCCGTATTTCACTGAGCGTTCAATCTTGCCATAGTGAGTCACGGGCTCGAACAGAATCGCATTGGCCGACACTTCGGTCAGGGTCGATTGATTACTCTTAATAAACTCTTGCGGGTAGTTACGGGTTAAGTGACTGATATTCCAGCTTGCGGTAAAACCCTGTGCGTTAATATCACGTTCTGCGGGTAATAATCCCTTGAAGCTCGGGTGTGGCCAATCCGCATGAATATTGAGCAGGGTTTGTTCGCCCAGTGGCAGGGCGCTGATGGACTGAGAACCGCGCAGTGTCATTGCAAAGTCCACGCTAAAGTCACTGGCTTCGGCGACTTGTACGCCTTGGTTAAAGCCCTTTTCTAGACCGCCTGTGCTGCCTAATCCTGTGCCCGACATCAGTGAGCCTGAAAGCGTGACCGCATCACCCGTTAATTCAAGTTTATCCACTTTATCAATGGCTTGATTTGATGAAACACCAAAGGCGAGGCGCGCATTTTTATTGTCAAAGGCAATGAGGTTAGGGATTTCATAATGACTTAAACTGAAATCTGCTTTGCCTTGCAAAGTGGCGTTATAAACTAAGGATTGATAAATGCCGCGGGTACGGAAATCATGTTTGAGATCTAAATCTAGCTTGAGTTTTTTCGGCAGTATGACTAATTCATCTTGATAGGTACGCTTTACTTGATGGCGATTTTTGCCATCGGCGCTGACTTCTTCCTGCATCACAAAATAGCTATAGGGAATGACAAGCACAGGTCCTGAGAGCGTTTGCTGCTCGCCCCATGAACGGCCAATTTCATCGACAACACTGTGGTACAGGGCTTCGCGATCTGAGGTCATGTCCATGATGATCCCTAATGGGATCAAAGCTAAGATCGACAGTATGCCTATGGTTAACGCTTTCAATAGAGTCGTGTTTTTAGCGAGTGACGTCCCTTTACTGTGTGAGGACAATGCCTGTGGCGATTCCATGTCTATTCCTTGATTTTGATTAAATTTTTTGAGGAGTGCGCGCACCACTAAATAGGCCGCGCCACCAAATAAGGCCAAACTAAGTAGGGTGAGTACCCAGAAAATAATACTGAACATTGGATTTCATTCCCTATGAAATACGACCGAGACTTCACCGCTAAGATTGTGCTGAGTTAGCTCGGTATCACGGCGGGTATTAAAACAGATTTCCCCGTAAGAGTTGCGGGCAAGTTGCTGATCAATAGTGGCAAAATTATGGCAATTACCACTAAATCCATACTCATTAATCACGTTTATAAATCTGAGAGTGGGGTGTCTTTGCCAAATTTGGGATGTTTTGCCTCATAGTCGTCTTCTTTTCGAATGTGCTTAAGCAGTGCTTCGAAGCTCTGCTTAAAAACGTCAAGTTCGGCGGAGTAGACTACGGCATGGTGGGAAAACCAGTGCTGTTTTTCCCGCTCACGGTTACTGTAATCGGGCCAAATACGCAGCTCATACTCATCACCTATGACGACAATGACATAGGCGATAGCGCCATTGCTAAATATGATGCATTGGGGCAGATAAACCAGCTCTTCACCTTTAAATAACTCATACCAGATTGCTTCGGTGCGCCAACTCACTATCGGTAGTGGCGCTTTGATAGAGCAACCAATGGAATGATGTTGATTGAACAATACGGCGTTAATGTCATCCATTGAAAAGGGCTGGTGATCGCCATTTTTAGCAGCAAGTGAATACAAGATATTCATTAAAAATGGCAGTTTAGTGCCATTGCCCGTTTTGCGGCCGCAGAGTTGTGCTTGGCGATAGTAGAGATTCATCATCAATCCTTAATGAGATGTCAGTGCGCAGTTGGCGCTACCTTGAGCCGTGTAACTCACAAGGCTGTAAAGCGATAGCCGTTAAGTTATAAATGGCTTATGTTATCCGAATAGCGCGCTGCATGAGCTGGTTTGCGGTGTATTTTAGGGGCTCATTTGAAAGATACAAACTACATCAGCATTTTTTAGAATCTTAGTTTTGTCTGTTGGGCTTAGTGTTTGCAGGTTTTACCTTAGGAAACGAGATGTCTAATCCCTTTTCACCCCGCGAATGGCTGCAATTAACGATGCAGCAGCAAGGATTATTGCAGCCACAGACTTCGGTGGCTGAGACTATCTCGCGCCTAAGTTATGTGCAAATCGACTCGATTAATGTGGTTGAACGGGCGCATCACCATGTATTGCATAGCCGTATGCCTGGATACCAGCCGAAGATGCTTGATTCGGCTTTGGTTAAAGGTGAGATTTTTGAATATTGGTCCCATGCGGCGGCTTATTTACCGATTGCCGATTACCGGTTTAGTTTGCAACGTAAACAACAGTTGCAAAATGGCGGTAAGCATTGGTTTGAACCCGATGATAAAGTGATGCAGGAAGTGCGGGCGAGAATCCTTGCAGAAGGGCCGCTCAAGGCCAGTGATTTTGAACACAGTGAAGGTAAAAATGGTGCCTGGTGGGATTGGAAACCTGCGAAAAAAGCCCTAGAGCAGCTCTTTATGCGTGGTGAGTTGATGGTAGTGCGGCGGGAAAAATTCCAGAAGGTTTACGATCTCACTGCGCGGGTGTTACCACAAGGTATTAATACTGAAGCACCAACAGAGGCTGAGTTTATCCGTTATCTGATTGATCGTTATCTCTATGCCCATGCCTTTGGCACAGCGGCGCAAATTGCTTATCTACGTAAAGGATTAAAATCAGCGGTTGCCCAAGAGCTGGCAGAGATGCACTCACAGGGGTTATTAGCCAGTTTTAAGGTTGCAGGCCAAAGTTACTTCTATCACTGTGCATTACAGCTCAATGCGCCATTATCTAATAAAGTCTGGCTGCTAAATCCCTTCGATAATTTATTAATCCAACGGCAACGACTAAAACAATGGTTTGATTTTGATTATCAAATTGAAGTCTATGTGCCCGCTGAAAAGCGTCGGTATGGTTATTATTCTTTAGCGATTCTGTGGCGCGACACTTTTGTTGGCCGCGTGGATGTGAAAGCTGATCGCCAAACGGGCATATTGCTATTACAGCAATTGACCTTAGAAGAGGGCGTGATGGTGAATGGCTTAGATGAGGATTTCTGTGCTGCATTTGACATCGCCATCAAGGAATACGCCTGCTTTAACAGTTGCGATCGCTGGAAGTTAGTTAAAGCAAATCATAAAGGCCTGAAGCAAAAATATGCACGGCAACAAAAGTGCTAGTCATCAGCCGTTTTAATTGGAATGTCCATAAAGCGAAAGCAGCCATACAGTAAGATTAGATACAGCAGTGGCAGCGCTGCAATGATTAAGGATGAAGTCGAAGTGCTATTGCTAGCAAGGCGATAGCAGGGAATATACACGGCGGGATAAACTAGGCTTCCCCATAGAAAACACTGATTCATCAATCGAGTGATAAAAGCGGGTTTAATGCTTGATTGACTGGCCAGTCCCATCAAACTGGCGAGGAGCACTCCGGGATAAGTGAGTAACGGTAGGCCACCGAGCAGGAGGAATGTCCAGCGTATTAGGCTCTCAAAAGTGATTAACTCCACAGCGGTTTCCATCACGCTTATCGTCTTCCCTCTGTTGATGCTTTGTCTAAATCACACAGGCTTGCAGGTCTATTTTGTAGATCTATTTTACAGGTCTATCTTGAGCTACGATCCCGTTGCATTTTGAGCCAGAATCCTTGTTGACACAGGTTACTGAAGGATTTCTGCTGCGGTGAAATAACGATTCCGCTTGATACTATCACTCGATAGTTTATCCAATAGTCTTCGCAAACATTATCAGATGTCGTCTCAAGCATGAGTTGATCTTGCTCGGTTTGCTGGCAGATCACCACGTCATTATCGAAGTGATACAGCGTTTCTACTTCATGAATAGTGAGGTCGTTATCTTGATAGCTTTGGCTTTTACTCGACTGGTTCACTACCGATACTAAGCTTGGGTATCCGTGAATCGCAAGAATATAACTGGCGAGTTGCTGCATTGTTTCCCCAAGTGACGCACTGCTCAAAGCGTTAAAAACAAAAAAGCACAGCTGCGTTTTCGCCCACTGTGCTTTATTAAACAGGTATAACCTAAGTTAGTCTGCAGCGTTGAGCTTTTTTTCTAGCTCATTGACTTGAGCTTGCAGCGCTTCTAATTTTTCGCGGGTTTTCAGTAGCACATGTTGCTGCACATCAAATTCTTCACGGGAAACCATATCCAACTTGAGCAATTGATTTTGCAGAACTTGCTTGCTGCGTTCTTCAAATTCACCGGCAAATTGCTTCAGACCGCTGGGCAAACTTTCGCTCAGTTGTTTCGCCATTTCTTCGATTTTCTTTGGATTGATCATGATCTTGTCCGCCTTTTCTCTGAATGAGTTGATTGTAACCCAGTGTGTTTGGTTTCAAAAGTAAAGCTAACGTGTAATGACTTTTTGTAAGCCGTTGTTGAGGCTTATATCACGGCCAAGCATGCCTATTGGGTTGAGTTCTGCTCAGACCAAGCGGGGATTTGTTAGCCTTAAAACCGCCGATTCTGCTATGATCCCATCCTTTTCTGTCGACTTGTTTGGATATTGCGCAAAGATGAAACTCAATCCCGCCCAAAACGATGCTGTTCATTATGTTTCAGGCCCTTGCCTAGTATTGGCGGGTGCGGGCAGTGGTAAGACGCGCGTTATTATCAATAAAATCGCTTACTTGGTCGAAAAGTGCGGCTATAAGGCGCGCAATATCGCGGCGGTGACCTTCACCAACAAGGCTGCCCGTGAGATGAAAGAGCGGGTCGCTCAGTCCATGGGACGCAAAGAGGCCAGAGGATTGTGGATTTCAACCTTCCACACATTAGGGCTTGAGATCATTAAACGCGAGCATAAGGTCTTAGGTTTAAAACCGGGTTTTTCGCTGTTTGATGATCAAGATACCTTAGCGCTACTCAAAGAGTTAACCCAAGACGAGTTAGATGAAGATAAAGATTTACTTAAAGCGCTCGCCAGTACGATTTCAAACTGGAAGGGCGGCTTAATTATTCCCGAGCACGCACGCAAAATTGCTAAAGATGAGCAACAGCATTTATTTGCTATGTTGTATCAGCGTTATGCCCAGCACATGAAAGCCTATAACGCTTTAGATTTTGACGATTTGATTCTGATGCCAACCTTATTGTTGCGACACCATGAAGAAGTGCGTACCCGCTGGCAAACCAAGATCCAATACTTGCTGGTGGATGAATATCAAGATACCAATACCAGCCAATATGAAATGGTAAAGCTGTTAGTGGGTGAGCGGGCGCGCTTTACCGTAGTGGGTGACGACGATCAGTCTATCTATTCATGGCGCGGTGCTAAGCCACAAAACCTCGTATTATTGGGTAAAGATTTTCCACAGCTTAAGTTAATTAAGCTCGAGCAGAATTACCGTTCTAGCCAAAGGATCCTACGGGCTGCCAACATTCTTATCGCTAACAATCCCCATGTTTACGATAAAGCACTCTTTAGTGAGCTTGCCTATGGTGAGCCGCTGCGGGTGCTATTTGCCGCCAACGAGGAGCAAGAGGCCGAGCGTGTGGTCGCCGAAATTGTGCGGCACAAGTTTGTCGGCCGTACTCAATTTGGCGACTATGCGATTCTGTATCGCGGCAACCACCAATCGCGGTTACTCGAACGCGCGCTGATGACTAACCGTATTCCTTATAAATTGAGTGGTGGCACGTCATTCTTCGCCCGTGCTGAAATCAAAGACATCATGGGCTATCTAAAGCTGGTGGT